>Ga0183097_10137_pt1 | contig 245727 bp, 230 predicted proteins | sample BioMet8_FD_128883 | JGI IMG/M metagenome (GOLD analysis project Ga0183097, IMG submission 128883) | Microbial communities from bioreactor (seeded with sewage sludge) at Lawrence Berkeley National Lab, California, USA - Biofuel... | ecosystem: Engineered > Bioreactor > Anaerobic > Unclassified ... | reverse complement strand
TCGCCCCAAAATAGAAAGGAGCCCGACGAATGCTCGTTAAGAGCAATTGCCGGGCTCCTTTCTTAGGCTTGCCTGAAGGAAACTGTGACTTTTTAAAAGGAATTACCTTATTTCGTTACAGCCCCTTTGTTTATTATTTATTCACCAAGTGCTTTCATGGCAGCGTTAAATTTTGCTGCCATTCCTTTTATCTTTATCAATGGTACTGCACAAACCGCGATTCTTACACCAGCCGCAAGAGGAACTGCAAAAATATTGTCTTCGTGCAGCTTTTCGCAAATGGCATCAGGATTCTTAGCTGGAATAGAAATAAAGAAACCAGCAACATACGGCAGCATATTTAATCCACATTCTTGTGCTTCTTTCGTAAATAAATCGGCACGGGCCTTAATCATTTTGTAATAATCGTCACGTTCTTTTTGCACGGATGTCAAAAGCTCTGAATCACGATAAATTTTTGCCAAGGTAGCCATAGCGGGGCGGTTGATATTGGACCAAGTCGCTCTGCTGGAATACTGATTGACAGCGGAAAATTCTTCGATTATTTCTTTGCTGGAAGAAACGCCGATCATCGCGCCTGTTCTTTGTCCGTACAGAGTAAAGCCTTTAGACATGCTATAAGCAACAATAGTCAAAATATTTGCCGGCAAATTAGAAATTTTGCGGAATATTTGGCGCACTTCTTCTTTCTCACCAGCATAGTCTATATAGGCAATATCAAGTAACAAGGTAACTGTTTTACCATTATCAGCAGTTGCGTCCTTTAAAATGGAAATTACGCCATCCATATCTGCATCACTTAAGCTATAACCTGTCGGATTATGTGCCGGCGTATTGATTATTAAAAGCAGGCTGTCTTGCTTCGCCAGCACTTCATTAACTTTCGCCTTTAAAGCCGGTAAGTTATATTTGTTGTTTTCGTCCAGCATTTGATAGGTTTCTAACCTGCGTTCCATATCTTTGCAGATGACACTGTAAGGGCCCCAGTACCAGTCAGATGTCAGAGCGATATCGCCCTTTGACATGTAATTCCAGACAGCATGATGAATTACACCTGTTCCGCCTGAAGTTGCCACTGCTGCAATGTAGCCTTCGGGACGAGATTGTCCAAAGGTTGCGTCAAGAACACTTTCAAGATAGTTTGGCAGGCCAGCAATTGGTGCGTAAGCAATAAGTTCATTAGTAGGTAAAGCCCTATATACCTTTTCAACTGTCGGCAAACAAACTAATTTTTCTTCTTCATCAAGAATAGCGCCTATGGTAGCGTTTGTTACCTTATCTGCACCATGTTTAGCTGCTGCAGATACTGCTGCTGCATTTGCTCCAAATATTTTATCCTGCGCAGATTTACCCTTTGCATGAGGTGCTGCAATACTAGTAATCATTTAAATTCCCCCTAAGCATTCTTCCAATATTTATATTCTATTTCCAGCAAAAACTTAAATCAGTTATTTGGGAAAAAGTGTTCATGAATAGCATTAACCGCCAGCTTTACATCACTTTCCTTAATCAGGCAGGAAACGCTTATTTCTGATGTGCTGATCGCGGCAATGTTGATGCCGGCTTTTGCCAAGGCTCCGAACATACCTGCAGCTATACCAGGGCTGCCAAGCATACCTGCACCAACGATTGAGACTTTGGCAACATTTATTTCAACATCGTAATTGAAACCGCCCATTTCATCTTTTAAGCTCTCAACAACGCTTGTCGCTTCAACGAGATCAGTTTTTGCAACTGTGAAAAGAATGTCATTGCTGCCATCAATGTCACGAACGCTTTGAATAATCATATCAACATCAACATTTGCATTCGCAAGTGCTGAAAAAATCTTATACGCGACACCAGGTTGGTCGGGCACACCTTTGACCGCAATTTTAGCGACATTAGTATCGTGAGCAACGCCACGAATAACAAAATTCTTTTCCTGCACAGTATATTCCTCCCTTATAATCGTTCCCGGATCATCTTTAAAAGTAGATCTTACATGAATTGCAACGCTATTATGCTCTCCATATTCAACTGCGCGCGGTTGCATAACCCCTGCCCCTAAGCGTGCTAATTCTAACATTTCAGCGAATGTAATTTCGTTCATTTTTTTGGCATTTGGAACAATACGAGGGTCAGAAGTATAAACTCCATCAACATCAGTATATATTTCGCAGAAATCCGCTTTAATGCCAGCCGCAACAGCTACCGCCGTCGTATCTGAGCCTCCACGGCCAAGCGTTGTGATATCGCCTTCCTCTGTAATTCCTTGGAAACCGGCCACAATAGCAATCTTGCCTTCATCTAAAGCCTTTATAACCCTTTTTGCATCCACATCTAAAATAGTAGCTTTGCTGTGAATATCACTGGTGTGAATACCAGCCTGACCACCAGTAAAGGAAATTGCAGGCTGTCCCTTGCTGCAGAAGGCTGCTGCCAAGAGCGCTATGGAAACTTGTTCACCCGTTGAAAGAAGCATATCAAGTTCACGCTTAGGCATGTTATCAGTAACCTTCGCCGCTAAATCCAACAAATCATCGGTTGAATCGCCCATTGCGGAAACGACAATAACAATACGATCATCCGGCTTTTTTTCACGTAAAACACGATCAACGATACCATGCATTTTTTCAGGTGTCGCAACGGAACTGCCGCCAAATTTTTTTACCAGAATAGCCATTCTTTTCCTCCTAGTCCATACTCCAATAAAATAACATCCTTATCCGATAAGTATACACAATTACCATATTATTATCACATTTATTAAAACTATGGTCAATATGAGTATTTTATATATACAGTTTTTTATTTTGCCAAGAAAACTATGGTAGCTCCGGTTCCGCCTTCATTTGAGGGAGCTATTTCAGTGCTTTTCACAGCTCTATGTCCTGAAAGATAACCGTTAAGACCCACTCTTAGCATACCCGTACCCTTGCCATGAATGATTCTTATTCTTTCAGCACCAGCTAGCATTGCATCATCTAGGACTTTATCAATAACAGGTATTGCTTCTTCTACAGTCATACCGCGGACATCAATTTCTGTTGGAGCTGACTCATTTTTTGCTACGAATAAATCATGCGCGTAACCTTTTCTCATTTTGGAAGCTCCGCTTATCCCTTCGATCTTTGGTTCGCGGACTAACAAGCACTTCTTCATCGGCACGCTGGTCTTCATAGCGCCAATTTGAACAACTACGTTATCACCATTGATCTCTACAATGGTGCCATTCTGTGCTATGGATAACAAGTAGACTATTTGGCCAGGCTTTGCAATACCTTTTGAAAGTTGTTTTCCCTCTGGTGCCGGTGCATTTGCAAAATCGTAGGACTTCGCTAATTTTTTTCTTGCCTCTTCTGCCAAAGTATTCATTTTTTCAACATCAAATTCTTTTTTCATAGTGCGCAGTTCTTTCATAATTTCTTCCGCTTCCCTGCGCGACTTCCTATATACTTCGTCGGCTTCTTCTCTCGCCTTACGCAGCAATTCATTCCGTCGTTTATCAAGCTCCGTTTTTTTATGCAATAATTCCTGCTTGATTTTCTCGCTTTCAATTCTCAGTGCTTCTATTTCTTTGTTCTGGATTTCATATTGACGACGCTCGCCTTCAAGATTCTGCAACACATCTTCCATGTGCAAATGTTCCTGAGTAAGCATCTCACCAGCGTTATCTATAATTTCCTGTGATAAACCTAGCCGTTTGCTTATGTAAAAAGCATTACTGCTGCCTGGAACTCCCATTAACAAACGATATGTTGGTCTTAACGAAACCGGGTCAAATTCTACGCTGGCATTCTCCATGCCAACATGTTCAAAAGCAAAGGTCTTAAGTTCACTATAATGTGTGGTAATTATCGTGAAAACGCCTTTTTTGTGCAAATGCGACAAAATAGACATAGCTAAGGCAGCACCTTCATTAGGATCTGTTCCCGCGCATATTTCATCAATCAAAACAAGGTCTTTTTCCTTGACCTCTCCTAAGATTTCAACGATATTGCGCAGGTGTCCCGAAAAAGTACTAAGACTCTGTTCGATGCTTTGTTCATCGCCTATATCTGCATATATAGCTCTGAATACCGGTAATTTTGCTAAACGTGCAGGTACAAATAAGCCAGCTTGTGCCATCAAAGCAAAAAGACCTACTGTTTTCAAAGCTACGGTTTTGCCGCCCGTATTTGGGCCTGTAATCAATAAGGTGTTAAATTTTTCTCCCAGCTTTATGTCCATAGGTACAACGTTGTCCTGCTGCAATAAAGGATGGCGTCCCTGCAGTATGTCGACGTAGCCATTTACCAGCATCATCGGTCTCACAGCTTTTTGCTCCTGAGCCAAATAAGCTTTTGCACAAACAACATCCAAGTCTGTGAAAATACCAAGAGAAGTTGCTATTTCATTGGCTTCTGCTCCCACTAAACCTGACAGCTGCCTCAGGATACGTTCCACTTCTTCTTTCTCCTGAGAAACATATTTTTTAATATCATTGTTCAGGTTAACGACTGCCATTGGCTCAATAAATAGTGTGGCACCGCTGCCAGATTGGTCATGGACAACACCGGGGAAATTAAACTTGTACTCCTGTTTAATTGGGATTACATATCTGTCTCCCCGCATCGTAACCAACTGTTCCTGAAAATATTTCTGGTAGTCAGGAGAATGCAATATACTATCAAGTTTCTCTTTTACCCTATTCTTAGCTATCACAATAGCAGTTCTGAGGCCGTTTAATTTTGTTGAAGCAGAATCTTTAATTTCGCCCTTCTCTGAAATTGCGTTCTCTAGCTGTTTCTCCAATTTCATAAAACTTTGCATTCCACTAGCATATTCTGCAAGTGTTGGCGCCATTTCATTTTCTCCTTGCAAAAAGGTCTTCATTTGCCTGATGGCTGCTACCGTACTGCCCACAAGCATGAGCGATTCAGCATCTAAGACTACACCAAGCTGAGCCCTTTTTATTAAATCAGAAATATCACCAGCGCCACCGAGCGGGAATCTTTTGCCCATGTCAAGTAACCGCAGGGCTTCATCTGTTTCAGTAAGTGCGCGCTGTACCATACCGAATTCACCAGCACTTTGAAGTGTAAGCGCTTTTTGTTTACCCAAAGATGTCGCTGCTTTGCGTGCAAGCCGCTCCTTGATTTTATCGAATTCTAATGTTTTTATTGCAAATCTTGCCATTTAAAAACTGCTCCTTAATTAGAGTACACCTCTGAAATAATGTCCTCTTGTAGTTTTTGCCAAATTGTCTTCAATCTGAATATCCCCATCAAGTATTCGTCTGTACAAAGAGACTATCTTTGCAGTTTCTTCCGGCGAATAAAAACGTGCATCAATGCGCAAGCGGCGTATTCCGTTCTGCGCCATTTGCTTGGCATATTTCAGCATTGACAGATCATGGGCATTAAGAATATGCATGCGGCAAAACTGGTCAGTTACGATTGGGAAACTTTCCTCCTTGCGATCCTGGAGGAAAAGATTTTCTTTACAACCGTATGTGCACTTACCTTTATCTAGCTCGCCTAAAAAACTGCCAGCAATGCAATATTCAGAAACCATCATTTCGAGTCGTCCCTGAACAAGACATTCAAGCATTAATGGGGAATTATCGGCTAAATGCTCAACTTGGGTCATAGTAAGCTCTACGGATAAAGTTGCGCCTGCAGCTCCCTGTGTACGCCAAAAATTCAAGGTTTGAGCATTAAAAATATTTAACGGCCAATCGGCCCACAATGGTATTTTTAATTCCAGCTGTTGAGCCAAATACCACAAGCCATTATTGGCTATCAATAATAGATCCGGCTCCAGTCCTTGCCAAAATTTCATTTGCTCTTTGAAATATGCCAGTTGGCCTTCCTTTACTATTCTTGGCGTTGCAATAGCAAGTTTTCTGCCAGCATTTTTAACTAAAGAGGCAATTTTTTCATATTCAGCACGACTTGCCGCTTTATGCGAAAAATTTTCGCCGCCAAAAACCAGCCATTCGGTACCAGCTGACAAAGCTGCTTCTGCCTTCGCCAAGGTATCTACATAAACAGTGAGCTCACCGAAGTGTGAATGATTTGATTTAGGTATGCCATCAAACGAAATTCTATTTTTGCGGATTTGCTTTCTTGAAGGAGTAAATGCTTCAATTCTTACTCTATTGAGCATTTCCGTTGCAATTCTGCGTGCTTCATTAATTTCGCTCATTGGTGCCATAACATTTTCATCATGCTCAAACACTAACTCTGCCAGTGCATATTCAGTTGTGCCAAGACGTTCGACCTGTTTACGTACTGTTTCTTCGGTTAAAGCGTGCTTTCTGGCATTTTCAATGATGAACTCTGTCTCACCATAGCCACAATTACCCTCATCATCAGTTAAAGTTATTTTCATCGGCTCACCCAGTCTTGCCTCTACGTGAGCGTTAATCAAAATTCTTTTTTTATTAGCTTCTCCGCAGAATTGCTGCGCATAGGACATTAATTTACTGTCAAAAGTTCTAAAAACCCTATCGTTTAGCTTGACACCTTTTGGCACATCAATCTCAACTTGTTCCCCTACTGCAGCCGAATCGAGTACTTTGCCCTCACTAGTCATGACAGTAACGGTGGTTCCGACACGACCGCCGACAGTAATCCAGAACTCTAGCCCGTCACCAAGATGGAGGTCATTTTCCAGTTTAACTATGGCTTTATTATCTTTTCGGTCAAGCTTGATGACTCTGCCAACAAGAACGCCTCTATTATTTGGTCTCCTGTCGCTCATCATCTCTTTGCCAGGATGTCCTTCAAGAAAGCCTGTCGTAAAATCACGATTAAATATTTGTCTGATATTTAACATATCTTCTTCTGATACTTGGTAATCACCATTCAGATAACTATCGATGGCACGACGATAAATATCAACAACAACGGCAACATACTCCGGCCTTTTCATACGTCCTTCAATTTTATAGGAGGCTACACCAGCCTCGATTAATTCCGGTAAAATTTCTAGAGTATTCATGTCCCTGGGGCTTAAAAGATATTGTCCCGCCTGATTAGTGTCAAGCACTGCTTCACCTTTTTCGTTGACAAGACTGTACGGCAGACGGCACGGTTGTGCACAGCGACCACGATTACCGCTGCGGCCACCTATAAGGCTGCTCATCAGGCACTGGCCCGAATAACAAACGCACAATGCGCCATGGATGAATATTTCTATTTCAGGAGAAGACTCCTCGCAAATCTTTCTGATTTCCTCCAAACTGCACTCTCTCGCCAAAACAGCACGTTCCATGCCTGCATTGTAGGCAAATTCAGCACCGGCAGAATTGGTAATAGTCATTTGGGTGCTAGCATGCAATGGTAAATCAGGAACTACCCTTCTTGCCACTTCGATTACACCTAAATCCTGCACTATAATACCATCAATACCAACATTACTCAGAAAAACCAAGTAATCGGCCAATTCTTCCATTTCGCTGTCATCCACTAAAGTATTGACAGTAACATAAAGACGCACTCTGTGCATATGAGCGAAAAATACAGCTTTTTCTATTTCTTCTTGATTAAAGTTATTTGCATATTGTCTGGCACCAAAAGCCACGCCGCCGAAATACACCGCGTCAGCACCGGCATTGACGGCAGCCTCCATGGCTTCCCAGCTCCCTGCAGGTGCTAATAATTCAGTAGTTTTACTTTTCATTGTTTTTATCCCTTCCGATTGTTATTGTTCTTTCCTGTAACTATTTTTAAAATATCATTGTAATCATTTTTAAGATCGTTAAGTTCGCTAGCAAGCTCCAAAGCCGCTAATACGGCAACTTTACTTGGAGTTAAGGCCGATTGATTTTTTGCTATCTTCAACATTTTAGTATTAACTATATCAGCCAGAACCAGCAATTCTTCTTCCGGCATCTCTGTTTTAATCTGGTACTCATCATTGAAAATACGTAATATGATTTTTTGCTTTTCCATTTTGTCCACCGCTTTGCAATTTTTAATTCAATTTTAGCAATAATTCACTACTATTACCACAGAAATTTCTGCTATAACAAACAACGAAAAAACCGGCGATTGAAATGCCGGTTTTTTCGTCAAACAAACAGCTGTCCGCTTATTCTGCTATTAATTCAAACTGCATGCCTGATACTGGGTATTTTTCCCATTGTCTTTTATAATTAAGTTTTACTGGAAAACTTCCTGCTTTATCTGTTCCTATAACTATAATATCTGTCCCCATCGCACCAACGATGCTAGTATCTTTGCCACCCGGCATAAGATAGGAGGTACCAATCTCCTGTACTCCGGCACTTTTGCTCTCTGAGGCAATCTCCCAGGCATAACCCGTACTTCGGTTAGAGTCCAACTTAATTGCAACAAGCTCGCCTGCTTTCACATGCAAAGCCGCACCTTCAGCAGCCTTAGTAATCTTATGAACTGTCAAAAAGCGACCTGCTTCGCCTATATTAACAAAACGGAGCAATGCTGCATAGGGAACGAACTTATCATACGTGCTATATTTTTCACTTCTTGTATAAACGCCAGCATCACCCAAGGCAATATCTTCGTAACCATCCAAAACGCGTTCAAAGCCTTCCTTGTCCCGGAAAAAATCACTCAAAACACATTCTTTACCGGTAGTAACGTCAATATTAACAGCTTTATACAAAGTTCTGTCTCCAGTCGTTGCTTTCAAAACAACGCTGAAAACACTGGCTTTATCCAATAACTGATTATAGCTTACTTCACATTCAGCAGGAAGCTGTCGCGCTAATTCATAAGCACGCATCTTTAAAACTCCATTGATGCTCTTTTGCATATTCTCATCACTAATGCCGTCTACCTCAGGAATAACGCCCTTAATAGGTCCATTATCAATACTGCGCGATAACAATGTTATCTGTCCATTTGCTAATGCAGTTGATGCAAAACAAAATACCAGTAAAAATAATAATAATATTTTTTTCATCAGTAAAATCTCTCCCTATAAAAAATAGCAAGCAGTAGAAAATGGTTCAAGAACCATTTTATCTCTTGCCATGGTAAGATTATTTCCTATAGTCACCTTGCCACCAGATATGATTATACCATTAATTGATACATTATTGCCAATGCTGATATTCTTTTTTGCTATGATCAAGGCTTTATCAAGTTTTACACCATCTCCAATAACAATGCCGCTGCCGCTGATCAGCCATAAATTGCCTGTAGCCACGCATCTGTCATTAATTGTTATGCCTGCTTCGTCAACAAACACACCATCACCTTTAATGACATTATCCTCAGCCACACTATAGGCTACATTTCCTGCTACAGTATTAACATATAACCTTTTCTTCAAGCCATAATCTCTCAACTCGTCTGCTGCCGGCAAAACCATCTTGCCGTATTTTTTATACGCACTGACATCAAAGAATGGCATCGTGATTCCACTGTTACCTTCCTGGACAATAACATCAGCTGGTTTGTTACCGGCAATGCCATACTGCGCGTAAATAGCATTTTGATAAACCGGATTATCGGCACCACCTGGCGGCAATAACTTATCTTCATAAATATTCCACTTTTTACTTGAGCTCTCCAGAGCTATTTTAATCTGGTGAACTCCTAAAGATATATTATTCTCATTAGTTATTTTTGCCGTAAACTCCTCATTGCCAGGATATAAAGTGACTTTCTGAAGTTGAATGTCATCGCTCAAATTTCCTTTTTCTTCATTTCTGACCGCTATTCTTATAAGGCTTTCTCCCAAATTTAAAATTTGTTCCTGCCTTATATTATCTTTTTGTGCTTCTCTTTCTCTATTAACCAAGAGGAAAAACCCCTGTAGTATAGTTAAGAGTACTGTCGCCAGTAACAAAATCGAAAGAGAGACCATCCCTTTGCGCTGCCGCATTATAAAACTCTGCCATTGCATAAATTAATTACCTCAAAAAACTTTTTTTCTCTGCCACTCGAGCATTCCCGGATAGAAAATGCTAACAAAAAGCTCTTCTCTGAAAGCTTTTCAGCGTGCCACGCAGTAACTTCCATGTTTGGTGTTGTTAATGGATTAATTCCGGAGCTTTTATCCTCTACCTTGATTTTTTGGTAAAGAGTCATGACATGTTTTCCGGTTGGAGACTCACTGCAATAATAATAAACATTTCTTTTCGCAGCCGTTTCCTGGCATACCACCCTTGCCTCTCCCGACGCATCTTCCAGCAATTCTACTTTTTCAACATTAAAACCGATGTTTTCTCTCAATAAAGCCATGGTTGCACGTTCAACACGATAAATCTCTAAATCACTTGCAACTTTTTGGCATGTCGTTATTGATTGTAGAAAAGTATCCCGGAAAACGAACAAGGTTAAACTTGCCAGCATCAGTGCAATACAATATTCCAAAAGTAGAAAGCCTTTTTTATTCATAGCGCACCAAATTCACCAGCGGCCTGTTTTTGCCTTTTTCATAAACTATCACCTCAAGCTTATTCGTCTCAGAAAGTTCAGCACTTTCAGTGATTTTGGTTTCAATTTCGAAATCGGCTCTTTCTTCCTTTGTTTCGCCAATATCCCGCGATGATTGCTCAAGATTTGCCATTTCCAGTTGTGCAATTCCAAAGCCATTCTTTTGGATATTATGCCTTAGCATCATGGAAATAATACCATTATATATGACCGCCAAAGAAGTGAGTGTAACACATGTCATGACAAAAAATGCCAGTATTTCCAACAAAACAAAACCTTCATCATGTCGTCTCATCTGTAATCACTATCCTGCCTGTAACTGGCTGTACCTCAACATATTTTCGTTTCGAATCATTCTTTCTACTGTAAACATTTACGTTCACAGCTCTTTGGGGGCTGCCAGTTGTCGAAAAAGAAATTTTATTAGTGTTTGCGCACGTTGCTACAATAGTTTCAAGCCCAAGTTCCGAAAACCTCACGCTTTTGACAATTGTTTGATTTTTAATAATTGTATAGCCATCGCCATATCTGTCCAGCATTATTATGTATGCTGGTCCCTCCAGATTCCTGAAAAGAGATTTATTTTGGATATCGGCAATATCCGTGGCCAATAACTGGCAGGCACTATTTACTTTTGCCATTTCCGATATTTGCAGAAACCCTTCCAACAGCGGCAATGAGATTACCAGCATAAACGAGAAAATTGCTAAGCCAATAATCAACTCTAAGAGCGTAAAACCTTTTCTGCTTTTAGTCATCTACTCACCTATTACCACCTATTAAATTATACCAATATCATTCCACTTTTTTTACGTTCGAACCATCTGCCATAATTACATCACCATTGGTCTTGGCTCCTGTTAAAGTGTATGAAGATTCAGCAGGTTTGTAGACAATATTTTCTCCTGCAGCGGCTTCATATACTTTATTTGCCACATAACCATTTTGCAAATCCGCTAAGCTTTCTGGATATTTTTCATTTTCCATCCTATATAGTTTGACTGCGCTGTCTAAAGTTACTAAATCTGAAACCATTTTTGTATCCTTCGCCCTGTTACTGGCAATATCAATTGACGGCATCAGCATGATTGCCATCATTCCCAGAATAGCTAAAACTGCTACAATTTCTATCAAAGTAAAACCCTGACGTTGCTTAAAAATACTATTAAACATTCCTCTACATCTCCCGTTATTATATGTATTCCGGCATGCCGGAAATCAAACCCATCATCGGCGAAGCTACAGAGAAAATTACACAACCAACAAGAAATGCGATTATGATAAGCAAAATTGGTTCAATGGATGCTTTGAGATTTTTTAGTTTTGCTTGCAGTTCATTATCGACAACGTCAGCAGCCTCCAGCAGCATTTCAGGTAATTTACCGCTATCCTCCCCAATACTTATAAATTCAATGCTGGTTTCGCTGAATAATTCACCATTAAGCGCTATTGCTTGTGATATACGAGCACCGCGTGTAACAACATAACTGGCCATCATACTTTTTTCATTCATTTCCCGGGACTGCAATGCCTCAGCAGCAGCTGTCAAAGCTACAGGTATGGCAATGCCACTTCTTAGCATTATAGACAAAATCCGGCAGTATCTTATTTCCATCATTTTACGATAACAACCGGAAAGTCCAGGAAGCTTAAAACAACCTTCTTTTATTCGCTCGCGTTGATAATATGTTACCCCGAGAAAAAATAAAAAAAAGCAGGCTGCCTCCCAACGAAAATATCGGGTATTATCTCCTGCAAAATCTATTAACTTTAAAAAAGTAGTTTCTTCTATGCCAAGAGAAGAATATAGTTCAACAAATACTGGCAACACCTTGAAGGCAAAAAAAATAAAGGTGCATGCAGTTACTGATACTACTATGCACGGGTATATGCAGGCATTTCTGATAAAATGCTTTATCTCATTTTGATTTTTGTAATAATCTGCCAGTTCATCAAGCAAAATACTCAAGGAGCCACTATTTTCGCCAGCCTCTATTATCTTAACTGAAGCGGGTGTAAAAGTTCCTTTTTGTTTGTTCATTGCTGCTGACAAGGAAAGTCCTCTGTTTAAATTTTTAATCAAAGAGTTAGAAATTTCATAAATACAACCTCTTGATTTTAGCTTTATCATCTCCAACCCTTTTATTAATGAAATCCCTCCATCAAGCAGTGCTGATAATTGGCGGAAAAAACTTTCGCGAATACCGTCATCAATTTCTAATTTTTCAGAACGGAAATTAGCATATACTTCTTCCCAATGCCTGATTTTTTGAATTTTTGTCACATAACCATAGTTAGATCTGATGAACTCTGCTACTTCTTCTTCATTTCCAGCTCTTAGTTCGCCACGAAACTTTTTGCCTTGTTTATCTCTGGCACACCACCGATATACATTCATGACCTCACCTCCTTTATTGTATATATTAAAGTATTCGTTCTTTAAAACTCATATCCTGCCAAAAAAAGAAAAAAGCGGCAGAGTATTCTGCCGCTCTCCTTAATATTTGCTATCAGAGCTTTAATTCTATAACTTCATTGTTTTGAATAGTAGCTGGAATGTCAATGACACGTTGATTACCAGACCCTTTGAAGGGCAGGCTTATATCACGCTGCTCAAGTATAAAAGGCCCATCAACTATGACGTTAACAGCTTTCACAACTGGCAAATCTTTTACCTCTTCAAAAAGATAGCCCGTATAAAGCCATATATTCAAAGCTGGCTTAGCTTTGCGCAAAAGATAAACCAAATCAAGCAAACCATCTGCCTGTGCCAGTGGATCGCCACCACTAAAAGTAATCCCGCGATGAATTGGTGTCATTTTTGCTATTATTAATTCTGCCAACTCTTCCGGATAATACTCCGTGCCGCCTTCAAATGTAAGCAAAGGTTCGTTATGGCAACCCGGACAATGGCGTGGACAGCCTTGAAAAAAAACTACTGTTCTGATGCCAAGACCATCAACAACTGATTCAGCAAGAATGTCTGCAACCTTCAAAGTCACCATTTGTGTCTCTCCTCTATTTACTGCAGCAAATGCGTTTTACTTTGTGTGCAAGTTCAGCATCGCAATGCGGGCAGTAATCACCATCTATAATGCCTGTATAGCCGCATTGGTTGCAGTAGTCTATTGGGAAATTAATACCAACATAACCGCAATCGCAAGCACACATATGTTTTAAAATATCTTCAACGGCATCAAGATTATTTATAGGTGATGCGCTGAACTCGACATAACTAATATGCCCTGCATTGGTGTATTTATGGTATTTACCCTCGAGACGCATTTTTTCGTAAGCGCTTATCGGGAAACCAACAGGCACATGGAAAGAATTACTGTAGTAATCCTTATCAGTTACTCCCGGAATCACTCCGTACTCTTTCCTATCCATACGTACAAATCTTCCGGATAAGCCTTCGGCAGGAGTAGCGATCAGCGTGTAATTCAAATTGTATTTGTTAGACATTTTATCCATCTTATTGCGCATAAAAGCAACAATTTCTTCACCTAAAACCTGTGCTTCTTCGCTTTCGCCATGGTGTTTGCCAGTAAGAGCTGTCAACGTTTCTGCAAGACCGATAAATCCTAAAGAAAGCGTCCCATTGGCTATTGCGTCCTCGATTCTGTCATCGCTTGCTAGCTTTTCAGAGCCAAGGTACAGACCCTGTCCCATGAGAAATGGCAGGTCACGAACCTTTAGATTAGCGACGACTTTAAAACGATGATACAACTGTTCAGAAATAAGATCAATCATTTCATCAAGGTATTGATAGAAAGCCATAATGTCACGTTCAGCACGAATGGCAAGACGCGGCAGGTTTACAGTTGTAAAAGAAATATTACCTCTTCCTGTTGTTACAGCCGGGCCACGGCGATTAGCAATAACCCTTGTACGACATCCCATGTAGGCAACATCCCCGCCGTATTCTTTATTAAAAGAAGTATCCATGAAACTAAAGGTTGGGTTCATACGTCGTGAAGCGACAGAAATCGCTAGTTTGAACATGTCATAGTTTGGATCGCCCGGATCCATGTTGACACCTTTCTTCACGCGGAAGATGACATTCGGGAAAATCGGGTTTTCGCCTCTTCCTAGGCCTTTGGCATAAGCTTTCAGAATGTTACGGATCACCTTGCGTCCATTTTCTGATGTATCAAGTCCAAGATTCAGGCTGGAGAAAGGAACCTGCGCACCTGCTCTGGAATGCATGCTGTTAAGATTATAAATTAAAGCCTCCATAGCCTGGAACACTTCTTCATCAGAAGCATTTTCCATAAAAGGAGCCATATCATAGTCAAAGAAACCAAAAGACTGCCCGCCAAACATATCGTTTTGTGAACTTTGCAAAATAATAGCAGCGAGAGCAGTTGCCGAGGTCGGGCGGCGAGGTGATCTGATAAAACCGTGTCCGTTGTTAAATCCTGTAGATAAAAGACGTCCCAACGGAATATTTAGGCAATTCAACGTTTTGCCATAGAAATCTAAGTCATGGATGTGAATATCTCCCTTGCGATGCGCCAACGCAATTTTTTCAGGTATCATCCGGTTCAGGTAATACTCACGGCTGGCGGCACTGGCAATTTGCAGCATTTTCGCTGATGGGGAATTGGAAATATTCGCATTGTCCCTATCAGTTTCCTTTAATATTTCTCCCACTGTATCCATCAGCTCAGAACGGGCATTACGAATCCCGGTTCTCTTTGCACGATAAATAATATAAGACTTAGCTGTACGGGCATGCCCCTTTTCAATAAGAATCTTTTCAACTACGTCCTGTACTTGTTCAACTGTAACAATACCCTTAAAATGTGCTTTTAAATATTTTAAAACATCAAGGGTTATCTCCATCGCCATTTGTCTATCTGCACCACCGACGGATTTCGCTGCTTCAAAAATTGCATCGGTAATTTTAGTTTCATCAAAGTCGACTTCGCGTCCGTCGCGCTTGCGAATCATCATTGCTAATCCACTCCTTAAATTTTGGTTTTTTCTTTACTCATCATATTTTGAATCTCCTGCATGAAGTTATTAACATCTGCAAATTGACGATAGACAGATGCAAAGCGTACATAAGCTATTTTGTCAGTGCTCTCCAAATGCTTCATAACAGTTTCACCAATAGCTTCCGTGGTAACTTCCGTTTCACCCTTAGCTCTTAATTCGCGTTCAATGTTTTGCGATATTTCCTGAATGCGTTCATAAGATACAGGCCTTTTTTCAAAAGCTTTTATCAAACCATTCAAAAGCTTCTGACCATCAAAAAGTTCTCGCCGTCCATCTTTTTTAACAACTATTAATGGGGTTTCCTCATACTTTTCATAGGTTGTAAAACGTCTGTTGCATTGTGGGCATTCCCTTCTCCTTCTTATAGAAGAACCTTCATCAATGGCCCGAGAATCAACCACACGACTGTCACCATAAGAACAAAATGGACACTTCATGCTCTTAACCTCATTTCAGTAGCTATTTTCGACAAAAATATTATAGCACACCGGGCATTTTGTGTCTACATATTGTGCTATTTTGAGAGAAGTTTTCAGGTTTTTGTACCACATATAGTAAAAGCTGCAACTGGCTAGCAGTTGCAGCTTTTTCCACAAAATTAGCTATTATCTACCACGAATCCAAGGTGGAATCTCCGTTGAAGGTGGTGTAAATGAGCCTAGTGCGGAACCACTTTCTTTCTTGGCAGGATTATACAAACCATCATAACCTTTTTTGCTGTTTCCTTCCTTTGGCAGTGCTGGGTTTTTACCACCGAACCCAGTAGCGATTACTGTGACACGAATTTCGTCATCAAGTGATTCATCAATCGCGGCGCCAAAGATAATCATGGCATCAGGATCAACTGCATTAGCAATCGTGTTACAAGCCTCAGTGACATCAATCAATGTTAAGTCCTTACCGCCTGTAATATTAAGCAGTACTCCACGAGCACCTTCTATAGTAGTTTCAAGCAGCGGACTTCTGATTGCGGCTTCTGCAGCAGCATTTGCACCGCCTTCACCCTTAGCCATGCCCATACCCATAAGTGCTGAGCCTGCATTAGACATGATAGTCTTAACATCATTGAAGTCAGCATTGATCAAACCAGGTACACTGATTAAGTCGGAAATTCCCTGAACACCTTGTCTCAAAACATCATCCGCAATACGGAAAGCATCCAGCATTGAAGTCCGGCGATCAATAACTTGCAATAAGCGGTCATTAGGAATTGTTATTAAAGCATCAACCTTTTGCTGAAGATTGATTATACCTTGCTCTGCTTGATTGTACCGGCGTTTTCCCTCAAATGTGAACGGTTTTGTAACAACGCCAACGGTTAAAGCACCAGCTTCCTTAGCACACTCAGCAACAATATGAGCTGCCCCTGTACCAGTGCCGCCACCCATGCCGGCAGTAACAAAAACCATGTCTGCGCCTTGCAGTGAAGCTAATATCTGTTCTCTGGATTCTTCTGCTGCTCTTTGCCCAATATCAGGATTAGCTCCAGCACCAAGCCCTTTAGTAAGTTCTTCACCTATTTGTATCCTGTTTGATGCTTTTGAGAGCAACAAGGCTTGCGCATCGCAGTTAACAGCAATAAATTCCACGCCCTTCAAACCGGCAGAAATCATGCGGTTAACAGCATTGTTGCCACCTCCACCTACACCAATTACCTTAATATTAGCAAGCGTCTCAGTAGTATTCTCCAGCTCGAACATTAGAAGCTCCTCCTTAAAAATTACAATTAATCTATCTTCACTTACACTAGCATTAAAATACTGACATTTTAGAATTCAACATAAAACTTCATATACCTTCTTGTATAAATCTTTTTTTATTTGCCCAAGTATAATCTGCGAATAATAGCTATATTTTGGAAGATTCTTAACCCAAAGGCTAAAACGCCGACAAAATAAAGGTCTATTCCTAAACGCTCACCGAAATAACAAAGTAAGGTAGCTACAAAGGCATTGACAAAGAAACCAGAAATAAATATCTGGTTATCATAATTTCCTTCTTTCGCAGATCGCATTCCACCTAAGACAGAATCCAGAACAGCCATTAATGCTACCGACAGCAATTTGACATACTCCTGCGGCAGGCTTATCGGCATATTAAGGCCCAAAAAAATACCTATAATCAAACCAATAATGGGATATATCATTCTTTGCCACCTTCTCCCACTTTTGCATATTCAAAAGTATGAGTGCCTCGGAAAGCAGGTATTACAACATTTTCTTCCTTGCTAACTGTTACCTGTATGCCCCAGAACTTAAGTGTTTCAATAACGCCGCCCCGCATTTTCAAAGCTGTTTCCAAACTTTTTGGGTCGCCTATCGCACGAATAATATACGGAGGTGCAAAACGACTGTTGTTTACTGATAAAGTTGGTCCAGCACACCTTATTTCTGAAACAGCAATCAAACGCTCTTCATTTATGGCAATTCCTTCTGCTCCGGAGGCTCGTAATTCGTTGATAATGCGCAATAAATCATCATCATGGATTAAATAAAGATTTTGATTTTCACCTGGCTTAGAAACTTTCTTGCTATCATCAACAGTGACAATAACGCCTGGTCCATGCAAAGCTGTATCACCTGCATAAGCCTTCAACATATTTATTTCTCTTGCGACAACTTCATCGCTGGCTTTTTCTTGTAAACGCTGTATCTCCATAAGGAGTTGGTTTCTTTCCTTCTCAACAACCTTTAACCTTTCACTGAGGTCTTCCGCTCTTTGGAATGGAATGTTAGCTTTTCTGCTTTCATTAGTACGGAACTGCGTTGCCAACATAACACCCAGTATAGCGCAAACAACAGTGATAAGGATTTTTGCATGCTTATCATAGAACATCTAAATCATAGCTCGCTTTCTTCTGCTAATGCTTAAAATACACTTTCACTGCTTAACCTTAATATATGGCTTGGCAAATGTCAAGTCAATGTAATATCCATCTATGTTTTTACTTTGAATTTCATTACAAATCGTTATAAAAGTTGCTACCTTTTCCTCAAGACTGTCTACATCGCCAACCAAAATTGGTACCCCGGACAACATGATAATTTTAACCTTATTTTGTCCGTCAACTGATATTTCAGATATGCGTGAAAGCAAAGACTTATCAAGTTTGCTCAAAAATATTACAATTTTTTCCACATCATTTTCTTGAACTTTGTCCCCAAGATAAGCATTTCCTATACTGACGCCTGAAACAAATGGAACAGATGCATCTTTGATTCCTTTAGAAACGTTTAAAACACGACTATTAAAATCGACTTGTGCGAATCCGCCATAAGCACATTTAACATAAATGGCCGGCTGTCGTTCTGTTACTTCAACCTTCAGGATATTTGGCCAAACATAAGATGTCTCAACATGCTCTACACGGAAGTCTTGTTCCAGAGCTTTTTTAATATGATTGCGATCAATCAAGAATAAATTGACCGATTCCTGCAAGTTAATAGTCCTGATAACATCCTCGTTTTTCACGTTTCTGGTACCAACTATCTCGATATTGCCAAACGAAAACCAGGGTTGGTGTACCAATTGGTAGCTACCAACAACTATGCAAACAAAACAAAAGAAACAGAGTGTGATTTTCAATAAGCGAAGCCTGCGTTTCTGCCTCTCACGGCAAAGGCGCTCTTTGGTCGACAACACTTTAAATCACCTCCGTAAATTATTTCTGAGCTGAAAGTAAAATTCTCTCGCACAACTCAGGGAACGAAACCCCAGCAGCAGCTGCTGCCTTCGGCACAAGACTTGTCGCAGTCATCCCAGGTACAGTATTGAGTTCTAATACAAATACCTGGCCTTCATTATCAAGCATCAGGTCCGCACGCGCCACCCCTCTGCAGCCTAAAACTTTATAAGCTTGAACAGCAACTTCCTGTGCATGTTGCGTCTCTGCTTCACCTATAGGAGCTGGAACCAGATATTCTGTTTCCCCCTTGGTATATTTCGATTTAAAGTCGTATGTTCCGGAATGCGGTACTATATTTATGACCGGAAAAGCCTTAGTCTCACCTTCATAAGACATTACTGCCACTGTCAATTCTTTTCCTATGATAAATTCTTCAATTAAAACTTCTTCCCCATAAGAAAAAGCTGTTTTCAAAGCCTCTTCCAATTCCTTTTCCTGCTTAACAATAACAACACCGATGCTGGAACCTTGTGAAGCTGGTTTGACAACTACAGGCAAAGAGAAGGAATTTAATATAATTTCTTTGTGGTTCTGCCTGTCATCTTGTGACAAAATCAAACAACGTGGAGTTGGGATTTCAGTAGCTTGAAAAATACGTTTGGTGGCTACTTTATCCATGGCGATAGCACTTGCCAAAACACCTGAACCGGTATAAGGCATACCTATCATTTCCAGCAACCCTTGGAGACAGCCATCTTCACCATATAAACCATGCACAGCGTTAAAAACTACTGTAGTTCCGCAATTATTAAGCTGTTCAGTTATTTTACCCGGCACAATGTCGATAGTTTCAACATCATAACCTTTTTCCCTTAGAGCTGATACAATAGCTGCTCCAGTTGCTAAAGACACCTCTCTTTCAGCAGAAGGCCCACCCATTACTACAGCAACTTTCATATTATTATCCATTAGCATTTCCCCCGCTTCAAATCTGCCACCAAATGTTCGCCTACGGTATAAATATTACCTGCTCCGAGGGTTATGACCAAATCACCTGTTTTTACATTTTTCATCAAATATTCTTCAATATCACAAAGCTCCGGAATATAAACGACTTTTTGGGCTGTTTGTTTAGTTACTTCATCACACAATTTTTTACCGCAAATGCCAGGTATTGGCTGCTCGCCTGCTGAGTATATTTCTGTAAGAATCAGTTCATCGCAGTCACCAAAGGCTCCGCCAAATTCTTCAAGCAGCAGTTGGGTTCTGGTGTAGCGATGTGGCTGGAAGATACACATTAGACGATTTGGTCTTGTTTGTTTGGCCGCAGCAAGTGTGGCTTTAATTTCGGTAGGATGATGTGCATAATCATCCACGATCCATACACCGTCTACATGACCCTTTGTTTCAAATCGGCGTTTTGCGCCGCTGAAAAGTTTCATAGAGGCAACAGCTTTATCAAAGGAGATACCCAATTCGAACGCTGCCGCCAAAGCACCTAAAGAATTAAGGACATTGTGGCGTCCGGGTACGATTAATTCAACTTGTCCAAGTTTGTTCCCGTGATAATAAAGATCATAAACCGTATAACTTTTTTCAAACACGATATTTTTAGCCTGATAATCAGCATCAGCACACTCAATTGCATAAGATATTACAGCAGCTTTTGTTTCCTTTGCCATACGTCTGATTTTTTGATTATCAAAGCAAAGAACAGCTTTGCCGCCTTCGACTAGATTACCGAGAAATTGGCAAAAAGCTTTATATATATTTTCTTCATTGCCATAATGGTCCAAATGGTCATTTTCAATGTTGGTTACCACTGCTATATGTGGATGGAATTTTAAGAAAGAACCGTCGCTTTCATCAGCTTCGGCTACCAATACATCACCTTTGCCGTTGACAGCATTGCCGCCAAGACTGGAAACAACTCCGCCAATAATAGCAGTCGGATCAATGCCGCTTTCTGTACAAATACAAGCAAGCATGGAACTGGTTGTTGTCTTTCCATGAGCACCTGCCACAGCGACACCTTTTCCGCTGTTAATAAGAGCGGCCAAAACATCTGAGCGATGCAAAACCGTAATTTTTCTTTTTCTTGCTTCTTCAAGCTCGGGATTATCTTCACGTATTGCAGTCGAAACCACAACAGCATCCACGCCTTCAATCTGGCAGGCAGCATGGCCTATATAAACCATAGCGCCTTCCTTTGAAAGTTTAGTAGCTATGTTACTTTTTGCTGCATCTGATCCTGATACAATAAAACCACGTTTGAGTAAAACATAGGCAATTGCGCTCATACCTACTCCACCAATGCCGATGAAGTGTATTTTTTTTATGCCTTCTAACACAATGAAACCTCCTCGTACCTACTTTTTAAGTAAGGCTAACACCTTGCGTGCAATATCTTCTGCTGCTTCTGGTCTGCCTAAAGCTTTCGCCGCATCTTTCATTTTCTGCAGTCTGCTTTCATCCGCCAGCAAACTTTCTATTTGTTTAAGTAAATTTTCACCCGTTAATTCTTTGTCAAGAATAACGACCGCTGCCCCTGCGGCTTCAACCGCCCGTGCATTATGCTCCTGATGGTTAGCTGTCGCATAAGGATAAGGCACAAGAATAGAAGGGATTCCCCTTGCCATTAGTTCTGCCAAGCCAATAGCACCGGCACGAAAAACAGCTAAATCAGTAGCTGCTAACGCCAATGGCATATCATGCATATAACGAAATACTTTAATATTATCTGATATTAGTACGTTTTTTTCAACCTGCCTGACAAATTTTTCATACCCTGTGTCACCTGTAATATGTATAACCTGTACATCACTGCGTCCAGCCAGTGATGTCTCTACAAGAGCCATCGCATCATTAATGCTTCTCGCGCCCCGACTGCCACCAGAAACAAGAATGGTTTTCTTAGCGGGGTCAAGTTTTAATTTTTCGATAGCAGCAGCACGTGATACTTCAAGAATTTCTTTGCGAATAGGATTACCGGTAAATAACTTCTCAGATTTACCGCCGAAATACTTTCCTGCTTCCTGATAACCCAGGAAAACTTTTTTTACAAAATGGGCCAAAATTTTATTGGTAACACCCGGCATAGCATTCTGTTCCTGAATACAAGCCGGTATTCCCTGTAAAGCTGCCAAAAACAAGACCGGCCCACAAACATAGCCACCGGTTCCCACAACTAAATCCGGTTTAATACTTCTTATTAGCTTCATGGCATCTACAAGCCCTGCCAATAGTTTGAAAGCAGATTTAATGGTATCAAGGCTCAACTTTCGTTGAAAGCCGGCAACTTCAATAAACTCTATTGGGTAGCCATAACGGGGAACTATTTCGCGTTCGAGACCTTCTCTGGTGCCAACGAAAATAATTTCAGCATCTGGCTGCTTTTCTTTAATTTGATTTGCAATAGTAACTGCAGGATAAATATGTCCACCAGTACCACCGCCTGAAACTATAATTCTCACAAAATCCTCCTAACCAGTCACTTTTCTAATTTTCTGACCAGCTCTTTAAAGTATCGGCCTCTATGAGGAAAGTTTTCAAACATATCGAAGGAAGAACAAGCCGGTGAAAGTACTACCACCTGCGGTGGACTTGCTAACCTATGTGCCAGCATAACAGCTTCATCAAAAGTATCGACGACATGAATATTTTGAACTCCAGCAGTTTCTGCCGCTTGTAAAAATCTTTCTTTAGCTTCACCCATAAGGATTAAAGCGTCTGTCTTAGTTTTAATAAGGGCCATCATATCTTTCAAATCAGTTTTTTTATCGCGTCCACCAGCCAAAAGTATAATATGGCCTGCAAATGATTCCAAGGCCTTAATCGTCGAATCCGGATTTGTTGCTTTGGAATCGTTGTAATAGGCAACACCATCCAGAGTAGTAACATATTCCAGACGATGCTCAACACCTTCAAAGCTTGTCAACACGGCCCTGATTTTATCTTCCGCAACACCTGCGAAAAAGGCACAGGCTATAGCAACCAAAGCATTTTCTTCATTATGTGCGCCAAAAATTTTCATTTCCTTGATAGGACAAATTGTTTTGCGTTCACCGTTCCAAGCCAACACAAAGTTTCCATCAGCCAAAAATACTCCCTGTTCCAATTGCTTTTTGCGGCTAATGTAACAAATTGTCGCTTTAGCTGTTTTAGCAAAATCTGCTACTATTTTATCGTCAATGTTAAGGATCAGATAATCTTCAGCAGTTTGCCGTGCAAAAATATTGGCTTTTGCTTTTGCATATTCTTCCATTGAGCCATGCCTGTCCAGATGATCAGGCGTTACGTTAAGAATAGCCGCAATATCGGGTTTCAAAGAAGTAACTGCTTCCAACTGAAAGCTTGATAGTTCAGCAACTAACCAGTCATCTTTGCCCAAGCCTTGCATTTCCACAGAAAGAGCTTGCCCGATGTTTCCACCCACAGCTGTTTTTACCGGCAAAGTTTTAATCATCTCACCGACTAAAGTCGTTGTCGTTGTTTTACCATTTGTACCGGTAATGGCAATAAGTTTCCCTTTATATAAACGCGCTGCAACCTCAACTTCGCCAATTACTTCTATACCAGCAGCAATAGCCTTCTGAACTAAAGTACTACGCATAGAAATACCTGGCGACACAACAAATAAGTCCGCTTGTCGTAAATAATCTTCTGCATTTTTACCACAAATGTATTGACCGTTTCCACTGTACAGCAAATTAAGAAATTCTTGCGGTAAAGACTTCTCAGAATCATTATAAAGCAAAACTTTTTGGCCATTTTTTGTCAAAACTTCTGCTACTCCACAACCGCTGATTCCCGCACCATAAACGAAAACGTATTTCTCCTGCGGCATCTTAAAGTCCCCTTCCCCCTGCATTTCCTAACAGCAATAATACGACACCCAGCACAGATAAGCACAGACTTACGAATGAAAAAACATGGACAACCTTTGTTTCCTTCCACCCGCCAAGCTCAAAATGATGATGCAGCGGGCTCATCCGAAAAATTCTCTTGCCGCCAGTTTTTTTGAAGTAGGTAACCTGAATAATTACAGAAAGAGCTTCGATAACATATACGCCGCCGACGATAACCAAAAGAAGTTCCGTCTTAGTAAGCAAGGCAATAGCAGCAATACCTCCGCCCAATGCTAAGGAACCGGTGTCACCCATAAATACTTTTGCCGGATATCTATTGAAAATCAAAAAGCCAAGGCAGGAACCGACCAAAGTCATGCCAAAAATTCCTAGGTCATTATGACCAAGTGCTACAGCTACATAGGAGAAGGCCAAAGCCACTGGAACTGTTACGCTGCTCGCCAGACCATCAAGTCCATCTGTAAGATTTACCGCATTTGTTGTACCAACCAATAGCAAGAAAGCAAACAGATAATAACCAATTCCCAAATCAACTGTGTATTCTGTACCAGGAATCCAGACGGAAAAATCATGTCCTGGTGTAGTTTCCAGATAAAAAAGATATAAGCCTGCCAAGAAAAACTGCATCAGCAATTTTTGTCTTGCGGTCAGACCCAAGTTTCTTTTTAAAACAACCTTAATAAAATCATCAATAAAACCAATTACACCATGGCCAAGTGTCAGCACCAAGGCAATCATAATTTCTGGCGTCAGCTTACTCCAGAACATTGTTGCCACTACTATTGCCAGCAGCATCATTAAGCCGCCCATAGTTGGCGTGCCGCTCTTTTTCATATGTTCTTTCGGTCCACACTCACGAATGCTTTGCCCGAATTTCAGCCTGGTTAAAGCTGGAATAAAAAAAGGACCGCTTACGGCGCAAATAACAAAAGCCATCAATAGTGCGCCCCATAAATTATAATCCATTGTTCATCAATCTCCTGGTTATTTATTCTGAAAAACCATTTCAATAATTTTATCAACCTGCATAGAATGCGAACCCTTGAAAAGAATTATATCATTATTTTGCATATGTTTTTTCAGTTCAATAGCAGCTTCTTCTTTGTCAGCACAATAAGCAGCACTTATGCCAGCCTTGGCTGCCTGGTCTATAATCGCCCTGGACTCTTTGCCATAAGCAATTACAAAATCAATGTTTTCACGAACAATATAGTCACCCACTCTACGATGAGCCTCTTCAGATGATTCGCCAAGCTCCAGCATATCTGCCAAGACAGCGATGCTCCTGCCTGTGCCAGCAGATTTTTTCACTTCAGCCAAAGTTTTCATTGCTGCCTCCATAGAAGCAGGGCTGGCATTATAAGCATCATTAATTACTGTAATATCGCCAAAGTGTAGGATTTCTTGTCGTTTCTCCGTTAATCTTACTTCAGCAAATGCCGTTTCAATATCTGTGTCAGAGACACCCATTTTTTCAGCAACAGTTATTGCTGCCAAAGCATTCATAACATTGTGCATGCCGATTAAAGGCATTTTTATGAAATTTTCATTACCGGTAATTTTGCTTTTATAGGTAAATGTAGTCCCGTTACCACTCGTTATTATATTACTCGCCTGAACAGAGGAATCATTTATAATGCCATAAGTCAGCTTCTCAGCCGAAGTAGTCATCTTACTGACATAAATATCGTCATTATTAAGAACTGCAAATTGCTGTTCATTCATATTTTCCAATATTTCACTTTTGGCCTTGGCAATGTTTTCCATACTGCCTAATAATTCCATATGAGTTTCACCGACATTAGTAATTACAACCGCATCAGGTTCAGCCAATTCCTTAAGAGCACGAATTTGACCAAAACCTCTCATACCCATTTCAACTACCACGACTTCCGTGTCCGGCTTAATCGTCAGTAAGGTCTTAGGCAGGCCGATTTCATTGTTAAAATTAGCCTGTGTCTTAACTACTTTATATTTTTTGGCCAGGCAGGCCGCTATAAGATCTTTAGTGGAAGTTTTGCCGTTTGAACCAGTAATGGCAATAACTTTTATATTTTTTTGAGCCATGCGGTAAGCATGGGCAATTTGCTGGTAAGCTTTCAACGTATCGGGAACCATAATGACAACAGCGGCCTTCGGCAGATTTGGCAGCTCTTTTTGTACTAAGACAGCAGCGGCGCCTTTATTCAAAGCAGTTTCGCAATAATCATGCCCGTCAAAATTCTCACCCGCAAGCGCTATGAAAAGGTCATCTTTGCCAGCACTACGCGAATCGGTCGTAACGCCTTTGAATAATAAATCTTTCCCTCCGCCAGTAACTCTTCCTTTTGTCGCCTCAACTACTTTATTAAGCGAAATCATTTCTGCACCTTATTCTCCCAAAAATCACGAACTACTTCACAATCATCGAAATGAATAGTTTCGTTTTTCAATATCTGATAATTTTCATGACCTTTACCAGCAATTAAGATCACATCATTAGGCTCAGCCTTCGTCAAAGCCAAATTGATTGCCTCTCTGCGGTCAGTAACCTTATGAATCTCTTTGTCTGCCGTTGCGCCAGCGAGGCCCTTTTCTATATCGGCAATGATGAGTTCTGGATCCTCTGACCTTGGGTTATCTGAAGTAACAACAATATTATCAGCCAACTCCAAGGCTATTTTCGCCATGATTGGCCGTTTTTTACTATCTCTGTCGCCGCCACAGCCAAAGACAACCCAAAGCTTGCCTTTAGTTATGCAACGAGCAGTTTTTAGAACATTCTCCAAACCATCCGGGGTGTGTGCATAATCTACAATCACGGTATAAGGCTGTCCGGCTTCCACGAGCTGAAAACGCCCTGGCACGCCAGCAAAACCATTTAAAGTATCTTCAATTACCTTCAGGTTAATCTTTTCCGCAATCATTGCAGATACTGCTGCCATAACATTATAAACATTGAACTCGCCGGTAATATGGAGCAAAAGATGCAATTCACCTGCTGGTGTTTGTAAATCCAACTGCATATGTTTTGCCTCTATTTTCCAGAAGAGAGGGTGGACGTCATTTGTTTCAGCCTTGCCATAAGCCATAACCGGAGATTTTGTTGACTTAATAATTATTTCTGAGCTTGGATCATCCATGTTGAAAATTGCACATTTATCAGGCTTATTTCCTGTATGTAACGATTCAAAAAGGATTGCTTTTGCCTGTCTGTAATTCTCAAACGTCTGGTGAAAATCAAGATGGTCCTGAGTTATATTAGTCAATACTGCAACATCGTATTCGCAGCCAGCTACTCGGTTGAGAGCAAGAGCATGTGAAGATACTTCCATAACTACGTAATCACAGCCAGCCTGCTGCATCTTATACAAACTACGTTCCAGGTCAACAACATCAGGTGTCGTATTGTGAGATACTTCTACCTCGTCCTCAATCATAATATTAATCGTACCTATCAAGCCTACTTTAAAACCAGCCTTGCGCAGAATCAAACGAATGATATTAGTGGTAGTCGTTTTGCCATTCGTACCGGTTACGCCAATCATGCGCATTTTTTTGCCCGGAAAGTCAAAAAACCACGGTGCAACATAACTCATGGCATCGCGGGTATCATTAACCTTTATGACTGTAAGACCTTCCGGTCTGTTTTTTATTTCGTCTTCCACAAGAATGCAAGCAGCTCCATCCTTGTACGCTTGTTCTATATATTTATGTCCGTCTACATGGGCTCCTTTAAGACATATAAATAAACTGCCTTCTTGCACTTTGCGAGAGTCAGACGTGACATCTGTAATAACTTTATCCAAAGATCCCATAATCTTAGCTTGCGGTAATACAACTAACAAATCCAACAGCTTTTTTTGCATTTTCTTACCCTCCAAAATTGAAAGAGCAGCCAAAAGGCTGCCTCTCCATATCGCTGTATAATTATATCATAAACGTGTACAGAAGGCTACAATTTTACTTTGCGTAAGCATAACCATCATATAGATTTTTCTTACTATCCGCCTGTACATAAATATTATTGCGTGCTACCTGCATGCCAAGATTTGCCTGGGCAATTCCTGTAATACGAGCTGGACTTTTAAGTGTTTCCACTTCTATTTTCAGCTCTGCATTATGAGAAATAAGTGCGCTTTCCTGCTGTTTAAGTAATACCAAATTATTGCTGTTGGATACATAAGCTTCACTTCTTATAACAGATACAAGATAAAATGCCAATAAGCAAGCTACCAAGACCATTACCTTATGACGTAAAAACTTGTAGGATTGTTCTGAAGGCCTGTCACGAAGCACTTTATGCGTTTCCTGGAAATCCTCTTCCCAAGCATAATTGTCATATTTTCTCGCCAGCATTGTTTTTACCCCCAAGTCTTAGATTTTTATTGCTCCCCTAAGGCGTGCACTTCTTGACCTTGGATTTTCATCAATTTCCTGCTCAGTTGGCTTTATTGAAATAGTCTTTTTTAATTGAGGCTTTTTACCACATACGCAAATCGGCAGCTGTGGTGGACATGTGCAGCCTTTGGCTAATTCTGCCAATGTCTGCTTAATTATTCTGTCCTCTAAAGAATGAAATGTTATGACGCCGATCCTTCCACCACTTTTTAATCTATCAACGGCTTTCCTTACTACGTCCTCCAAAATGTTTAACTCGTTATTAACTTCAATTCTGATTGCCTGAAAGGTGCGCTTTGCAGGATGTGGGCCATCTTGTCTGGCTCCTTTAGGAATTGCTTTTTTTATGACAGTCACCAACTCACCAGTGGTAACGATTGGTTTAATTTTTCTTTCATTCACTATAAACTGTGCTATTCGCTTGCTCCAACGTTCTTCACCATATCTATGGATAATATCCGCAAGCTGTTCTTCACTGTATTGATTAACCACATAGCAGGCATCCAATTTGCTTTCTCTATTCATCCGCATATCGAGCGGGCCTTCATTCATATAGGAGAATCCTCGCTCCGGGGTATCCAACTGATAAGAAGAAACACCCAAGTCAAAGAAAATACCGTCAATCTTTTCTATGCCTAACGAATCAAGCACTTCGTCAAAGTTTTTGAAATTCGATTTAGCAATCTGTACTTTGCATTTTAAATCTGTAAGCCTTTCAGTTGCTGCCGTAATAGCCGCATCGTCCTGGTCAATTCCTACTATCGTGCCTACAGTTGTTAGTTCTTTTGCAAAAGCCTTGGTATGGCCAGCGCCGCCCATGGTGCAATCAACATATATACCATCATGATTGTCGATTAACCATTCGATGCTTTCGTTCAGCAATACGCTCCTATGAACAAATTCCATTTGTTTCCCCCACCTGTCCTTAAGAGTTTACAGGCCCAAATCAACCAACTGTTCAACTATTTCCGTAACATCTTCATTAACTTCTTCATTGTATGTATTCCAGCGATCTATATCCCAAATTTCTGCTCTGTTGCCAACACCTACTATAACAGCGTTTTTATCAAGAGCAGCGTGTGTTCTTAATGATGTCGGAACCAAGATGCGTCCTTGCTTGTCGCACTCGATTTCTGTTGCCCCTGAGAAGAAATAACGTGCAATATCACGTGCTTCTTTCTTCATCAAAGTCATCTGTTTCAATTTGTTTACCAGTACATTCCATTCTTGCTCATCATAGACAAACAAGCAACCATCAAGACCTCTGGTAATAACAAAATGGTCTCCAAGTGCTTCACGTAGCTTGACCGGCATAAACAAACGGCCTTTGGTATCGATATTGTGTTGGAACTCACCCATCAACATCCCGGTCGCCACCCTTTCACCACTTTTCACCACTTTTCACCATTATAATATTTATTTCATTAAAAAACAAGCTATTCCTGCTGATATTTACTGTATTCATAAATATTTTTTAAATATTTTGAAACAAATAAAAAAGTATCGTTAAAAGGTCCTGATTTACCTTTTAACGATACTTCATACTTTGTTTTTTTATGAATATGAGTGCTCATTAAGCCGAGTTCTGTTCCGCAAAGCGGTGATAATCATTTATCTAGGCTTCCAGTTGCCTGGAAGCTCAAGCGACGCAACCCGGAAGGATCAGCGGGCAGCTTCATCCCTTCCCTATTTGGTCTTGCTCCGAATGGGGTTTACCTAGCCAACCGATTACTCGGCTGCTGGTGCGCTCTTACCGCACCGTTCCACCCTTACCGGCATAAAGCCGGCGGTTCACATTTCTGTGGCACTTTCCCTGAGGTCACCCTCGCCGGACGTTAACCGGCATTCTGCCCTATGGAGCTCGGACTTTCCTCGTCTACCCAACAGGATAGCCGCGATTATCTTTCACACTCATACCCAAACAAATTTATCACAACTAAAGACTTACGTCAAGTCTATAAGTATAAATACCTTTGTAACATTTTGTTGAATTCCCAAGTATCTTCACCGGCATCACGGTCAAACTGATTCATAATGGCATCAATTTCGTCTGCATAATGAACTACGAAGCCTTCCTTAGTTGCGCAGGCAACAGGAGATCCTTTGTCTTGTTCGCCATGATGAGAAAGAATGATGTGAAGCAATTGCTGAAGCTTTTTATCATCAACGCTTTCCAGTTTTGCTGCGGCATCGTTCACCATTATGGCAGTTATTGTGATATGTCCTAAAAGGCGCCCGCCTGTCGTATACGGGAACCCCATGTCAGGCGATATTTCTTTCAGCTTGCCAACATCATGCAAAAGAGCACCTGCCAATACAAGGTCTTTATCCATACCACCTATTTTATCCGCCAAAGCACATGCCAGCTCCGCTACACAAACAGAATGATGAAGTAAACCGCCCACATAAGCGTGGTGCAGCCTCATACCTGCAGGATTGATTAAAAACTGCTCATAAACAGGTCCCGAGAAAATTTCTTCAACAAGTGCCCTCAGACCTTTATCATTTATATTACTTATCTGCTGCTTGAATTTTTCTTCATACTCTGCCTTGTCAAAATTACCCTGAGGCAGCAAATGGCTTATATCCTCGCCCGCTTTCACATCAACCAATTTCTGAAGTATCAGTTGCAATGACATATCACCGGCAAATTTATTTATATCAACATTGCCAGCAACTCGCACTGCTTTCGGGGCTTCAAAGGCTCTTAGTTTTTCAACTATTCCCGCTTCGAAACAAATAAAAGGTATGCACCCGCTCTTATCCTCTATTAAACCCCTCGCAAATACACCACCATTTGATGAATTGCCAATTTTTTGCAAACGCAGCAAAACTATCTGATCTATCTTCAAGCCTGTTTTAAATTCGTTAATCATATCTTTGCCTTCCCTTGTGTCATCTGTATTTTTCTTCATTATAGCATATTAAATAGGCTTGTAAGAATTAAACTATAAGTGCCGCAGCACTTTGCTTTCAACCGCACGCAATACCTTAATAGTGCGGTCATTGCTATCAGCCCAATCCTCCAGCTCTTTCTGCAGCTTCATCAAAACTGGCATTTCTGATGCCTGATGCCCGGCGTCAATCAAATTTAGTCCAGCATTTAAAGCTTCCTGAGCAACGTGATATTTGACGTCTCCAGTGACAAACGTATCAGCTCCTGCCTTCACGGCTTCGCCAATAAAGTCTGTCCCGCTGCCGCCACAGACAGCTACTTTATAAACAGGCTTGCCAGCATCGGCAACAATAACGTGATCAATTGCTAAGGCCTTTTTTACGGCATTTACAAATTCACCCATAGAAAACGGTTTCTCTAAAAAGCCAATGCGGCCGAGGCCAAATTCAGGTCTTTCATTCACCGTCTCCAAAATATCATAGGCTGGCTCTTCATAAGGATGGGCCTCCAGAACAGCTTCTATTGCTGCTTTCAATTCGCTTTTCTTTAGAAGAATCTCGATACGTTTCTCTCTGGTTTTTTCCAAAATTCCTTGCTGGCCAAGAAAAGGATTGCTGCCAGGCAGTGGGCGGAACTGTCCCTCGCCCTCCATAACATACGCACAATCAGCATAATTGCCAATATGCCCTACACCTGCCCTGCTTAAAGCAGCAAGTACATCATCAATATGTGTTGGCGGCACAAAAACCACAAGTTTATAATATTTATCACCAAAAACAGGTTTGAGCATTTCTGTTTGCCTTAAACCTAAAATGTCTGCTAATACATCGTTGACTCCGCCTTTAGCGCTATCAAGGTTAGTATGCGCTGAATATACAGCAATTTTATTTCTTATTAATTCGTATACCAGGGCATTTTTGCCTTCGTTGTAAACAAGTTTTTTTACTGGCGAGAAAAAAAATGGGTGATGGGTAATAATCATGTCGGCTTTTTGTGCATAGGCCTGGTTTGCAACTTCTTCTGTTAAATCCAGTGCAAGCATTACTTTGTCAGCAGGCCAATCAGTGCTGCCCAGCATAAGGCCTACATTGTCCCATTCTTCTGCCAATTTTGGGGGTGCCAGCTTTTCCATTACTTCACAAATATCACTAACCTTTGTCACCATGAACAACCGCCTCCAGGTCCTTCTTCAAATTACTAAAAAGCCTGTATTTTTCGCTGCCTTTAGCTTTTTCACTCTTTTCCATGGAAGCAAGCAGTTTATCATAATGGTCTATCAAACGTTGTATATGCTTTGCTAAAAGCGCGTTACCTGCTTCCAACAGGCGTGGCCCTATTTCATAAACTACCTTAGGATATTCCTTTTCACTGCCGCGTTCCAAAATTATTATTTCATAAATTATACCGGCTTCTTCTACCAAATCTTCCGCAACAATCTTCCACCCATGTCTTACAGCCCATATTCTTAAAGAAGAAGCTCCGTTCATCGGTTGCAAAATTATTCTTTCAGCTGCTTCAGCGGCAGGCAAAGAAGCTTCCAATATCTCAATCATGCTGCCTGCGCCCATACCTGCAATAACTATTACATCAACTTCACCAGGAGCAACAATCTTAAGACCATCACCTTGCCTGACAGTGATAAATTCTTTTATTCCAAAAGTATCTATCGTATTTTGAGCAGCCTGACAAGGTCCAGCAGCAATATCACCAGCTATGGCAAAATTGATTTTTCCTTGTCTGACCAATAAAGTTGGTAAATATGCATGGTCAGTACCAACATCGACAATGCTTTTACCGGCAGGTACCCATTTAGCTATAGTTTCCAAACGTGATCCAAAACTCATTTCTTCCTCCATATACAAAAAGCGAAGCCATAAGGCTTCGCTTTTCTCTGTTAAACTTGGTGGGCCCACCTGGGATCGAACCAGGGACCAACCGGTTATGAGCCGGTGGCTCTACCGCTGAGCTATAGGCCCGATTAGCCTTTCACGGGCAAACCCGAAATAGCCAACGAAGATATTTTATAATAAAACAAGCGCAATGTCAAGCTACATCTGTCATTCCAGAAAATCTTTCAAGCGCTTGCTGCGGCTGGGATGTCTTAATTTTCTAAGAGCCTTGGCTTCTATCTGGCGAATACGTTCACGCGTAACGCCAAAATGCTGACCAACTTCTTCCAGTGTACGGGACCTTCCATCCTCAAGACCAAAACGCAGTTCAAGGACTTTCTTCTCACGCAAAGTAAGAGTTTCCAAAACTTCGCCCAACTGCTCACGCAGCAAAGTAAACGAAGCAGCATCAGCAGGTGCCGGTGCGTCATGGTCTTCTATAAAATCGCCCAAATGCGAATCTTCTTCTTCACCTATCGGTGTTTCCAAAGAAACTGGTTCTTGAGCAATTTTCATGATTTCTCTTACTCTTTCCACATTAGTATCCATTTCTTTTGCTATCTCTTCAGGCAAAGGCTCTCTGCCGAGCTCTTGCAGGAGTTGACGTGAAACACGTACTAACTTATTAATGGTTTCCACCATATGCACAGGAATTCTTATTGTTCTTGCCTGATCAGCAATAGCACGCGTAATGGCTTGCCTGATCCACCAAGTAGCATAGGTACTGAATTTGAAACCTTTATTATAGTCAAATTTTTCAACAGCCTTAATCAAACCGAGATTACCCTCCTGAATCAGATCCAGGAACAGCATACCACGGCCGACATATCTTTTGGCGATACTGACAACCAAACGCAAATTTGCTTCAGACAAACACCGTTTAGCATCTTCACCCAAATCAACAATATCTTGCAAGGTTTTCTTGAATAACTCATTACAAGTATCCCATTCGAGGAAAACTTCAGCATCTTTGACTGTTGCCAGCTGTTTTTTAACTGTTTCCAGCAATTCTTTGATTTCCAGCAAGTAACTTGCTTCAGTATCAGAGGTTTGCTTTTTAATTACAGCCTTCTTTTTATTTGCCGTAAACTTTATCTGGCCATCTACTATCAGTCGTTGAATTCTAATTATTTCATCTTTTGTGAATTCTTCACACATCTCTTGAAAATCAGAATTTTTAATACCTTTGCCTGTATCATGAAGAGCTGTTAACCTGGAAAAAACTTTGTTGACTGAACGTTCTTCGTACCAATTTATTTCTTTCTGCAGCAACTCTTTTGCACGCAGAAGCATACCTTTAACATCAGTCTCATCCGGTAAAACCAGCAAAACATGTTCCGTAACTTCATTGGCTAAAATTTTTTGGGCCTGATTTCCCTTGTCCATACGTTTAGCCAACTTAATTTCATCTTCACCTACCAGAAGAGGGACCCGACCGATTTCTTTAAGATACATACGAACCGGGTCATCAATGCTCACACCTTCAGGGACAGTTAAGTTGACAAGCTCATGCTCAGCAATAGGCTCCTCATCAACATCCCCACCTGCAGGTGGTACAGCAGTATCATCAATTACCTCAATACCCTTCCGTGCAATCAAATCATACATGTCTTCCATCTCGTCAGTGCTCATTTCTTCTGCACTCTGCATGGAATCCATAATTTCGCGATAGGTGAGAACGCCGCCATGGCTCTTCCCCTTATGTAAAAGTTCTTCTACCTGTTCTGTTGAAATCTTTTCATTTGCCATTGCGTTCCCTCCTTTCCGTTACTATTAATTTTAAATTAATATCATAAAAATATTTTTTTAATCTCATTCTTTATTCGCTGACTTTCTGCTAATTCCTGCAAATATTTTTCATCACCTGCAAGTTGATATTCCGACGCAAGACGGGAATGGTATTCGTACTGCTTCTCTAATCCCGATATTTTAAGCTGTCTGATACAATCATTTAAGATCTGGCTGGCTGCGTTTACTGCCAAGTCCAACTGTAAAATTACTTCCAGCTCGGACGCGTAGGTTTCAGACAATTCCGCAAAAAGATCAGCCACAATATTTGGGCTTTTTCTCGCTGATAAATCTTTGAACTTTTGATATATTTCTGTTCTTTTAACGTCGCCAAACCCCATTTTATCAATTTCAGCGAGAAAATCCGACGTAACATTACCACCACCATTTATAAGCGCAAACAACAAGTGTCTCTCAGCCTGCTCAACAGGATTCACTTTGTTCTCTTCTTTTTTCCTTCTCATCAAAGCATCAGAAACAGCAATACCATTACCACGTCTTATCTTTTTGAACTCATTTACAATCAAATTCTCGTCGATTGTAAGCTTCTGAGCCAAATTACGAATCCTTCTGACTACCTCGATGTCACTTTTGCATTCTAATAGGAACGGTAGTATATTCGACACGGTCTTTACTTTTCCTTCAAGAGTTGAAAAATTATTTCGTTCCAAGGTTATTTCAATCTGGAAATCCATACCAGAAGCCGCTTGCGCTATCAGCTTCTTAAACGCATCAGTGCCTTCATTTCTGATAAATTCATCCGGATCTTTACCTTTTGGAACTACGAGAACTTTTACTTCGAGTCCAGCCTTTAAAGCAACAGGAATTGCGTCCATAGCTGCCTTTAAACCAGCTTCATCACTGTCAAAAGAAAAAACTACTTCAGGAACCACACGTGCAATTAAATTTGCATGCTGTTCAGTAAAAGCTGTCCCCATGGATGCCACAGTCCAATCAATGCCTGCCGCATGCAAGCTGATTGCATCCATATGACCTTCGACAACAATTATTTGTTTTCGCTCCTTAGCATGTTTAAAGGCGACATCCATGCCAAAGAGAATCGAGCGCTTGGTAAACAGCTCCGTTTCACCTGTATTCAAATATTTAGGTTCACCTTTGCCAACCACTCTGCCAGTAAAACCAACCACTCTACCTCTGGCATCTTTGATAGGTATCATTATGCGCTCACGGAAACGGTCATAAACACTTCCATCATCACGCTTTACGGCTAGACCAGCTTTAGCAAGCAACTCAGCACTAACGCCTCTTTTTTCCAAAGCATTACAAAGCGTATGATAACCTGGTGCGGCTAGTCCTAAAGAAAATCTTTCAATAATATCCGCATCAATTCCTCGCTTAGATAAATACTCAAGAGCGTTCTTTCCATATTCAGTTTTTAAAAGGCAAGCCTGGAAAAACCTTACAGCCAGAGCATTAGCATCAAAAACTAGTTTGGAGTTCTTCTCACGTAATATCTCTTGCTCCGTCTTTTGTCTTTCCGGGATTGGTATGCCATATTTATTGGCTAAAATTTTAATGGCTTCCGGAAAACTTACATTTTCAATTTTCATGACAAAATTGAAAACATCACCGCCAACGTGGCAACCAAAACAATGAAAAAGATTTTTGCCTGGTGTAACCGTAAAAGACGGTGTCTTCTCACCATGAAAAGGACAACATCCCCAATAACGGCCGCCTTTCTTTTTCAGTGCAACATACTCTGAAACGACTTTAACAATATCCGCTTGTGCCCGAACTTGCTCCTTAAAACTTTCATACGCATCATTCATAAATACACCCGTTACACTAATTCAAGAAACTTACTGATTTATTATATTCAATATGAATGGTTTTTTTCCTCTTTTTAAGTTAAAGATTTTTAAACACCTACATTTAACTTTGTAAAATAATTATCAGTTGAACATTACAAAGCTATCGAAATATAGTTTATTTTAGCGTTATGTCTGCTATAGTTTTTGTTAGAAATTTGATATAATTAAATATTATGGAGGGTAAATTTATGAAAAAAATTTTGGTTCTTGTCCTTCTGTTTTGCTTCTTTCCTTTATCCTGTCTGGCAAAACCTATAATAAAGTGTGATAAGCAAACGTTCGATCCCATAACAACCACATATTATCTGGAAGGCAATGTTTCCGTCGATACAGGCAGCAGATTAATTACTGCCAACAGAGCACAAGTTGAGTTATACTCTCTCGAAGTATACGCAGAAGGCAATGTAAATCTTACGCAGGATAACATGGTTTTTACCGGTGATACAGTTCATGTTTACGGCGGTCGGAAAACTGCAGTAGTCGAGGGCGACATTAATTTCAGTGATGGCAACGCCACCATAACTGCCACCAGAGGTTCTTTTAACTGGAGTACAAAAGATGCAGTTTTCGAAGGAAATGTTTTGATAAATGCCGATGTATCTTCTTTCACCGGCACAACACAAAATCTCTTACTAACTAATAAAAATGAAAGTGGCCTAATAGCAACCAATAAAATAATCTATAATGTGCGAACTAAAAAGTTCCATGATTAAAATAACCCCCGCATTGCGGGGGTTATTTATTTTTACAGCAAAAGTTAACGATTTATGTTTTTGGCTGCATACTCCAGAATCAAACCAGCTGTTTCTTCGACAGCCCTATTTGATACATTGATGATTTTACAATGTATCCTTCTCATTATTGCTTTGGCGTATTCCAATTCTTCGTTAATACGATTTACATCAGCGTAAGTCGCATCATCTGACAGCCCCATGGTTTTTAAACGTTCAACGCGAATTTCATTAAGTTTGTATGGGTCTATCAACAGGCCGATAACTTTGTGTGACGGAACCTTGAATAATTCTTCTGGCGGTGTTATTTCCGGTACCAGTGGTACATTAGCAACTTTCAGCTGTTTGTGCGCCAGATACATGCTCAAAGGAGTCTTGGAAGTACGTGAAACGCCAATAAGAACTATATCAGCCTTAGAAAGTCCCCATGGATTTTTGCCATCATCATACTTTACCGCAAATTCGATAGCTTCGACACGTTTGAAATACTCATGGTCAAGAGCATGGATAAGTCCAGGTTGATTTTTAGGCAATAGCCCTGATGTCTTCTCAATCGCCTTGAGCACCGGACCAATGATATCAACCACCTCAACATTTTTTTCCTTTGCCTCGCTGGCAATTATCTCACGCAATTCAGGTGATACAATTGTATGACAAATTACGGCGTTGTTTTCCTTGGCCTCTTTGACAATAGCATGGACTTGTTCTGCATCTCTCAGATAAGGAACACGGATAATATCAAATTTTTCCTGCACAAATTGGCTGATTGTTGCTTTTGCTACAGCCTCGGAAGTTTCGCCAATAGAGTCAGAAACAGCATAAATTATTGGTAAACTAGCTATGATAAATTCCCCCTTTGCCCTCTGCCAGGTCAACCAGCAGTCTGGTAAAATTAGTCTTAGTAATCCTGCCTACGACCTCATAAGAGTGCTTCTCTTCATTAATAGTTTTAACGACCGGCAAGCAATCAATCTCGTTATCAATTAAACGTCTTGCTGCTGCGGCCACTGAGTCTTCAGGTTTTGTAACTATTAATTTCGATAATGGTGTCATAACCATGACAATTGGTATATTCTGCAGATCAGCCCCCTTGTTGATAGCTGTTTTCAATAAATCTTTGCGAGAAACAACTCCCAACAGAGTACTATTATCACCGACAACGAAAACTGTACCAATATCCTCCAGAAACATAGTGACAACTGCATCATATGCGCTTTTATCATTGTGAATAGCGATAGGTACAGATTGAATATCACGGACACAAATACCTGATATTTCTTCCAGTAGCATACCTAAAGTATTTTTGCCAGTAAAATAATATCCAACTTTCGGCCGTGCGTCCAATATACCGCTCATAACAAGAATTGCCAGATCCGAACGCAATGCGGCTCTCGTTACGTTTAATCTTTCTGCAATATGTTCGCCTGTAATCGGTCCGTCCTGACGAACGATTTCTGCAATTCGTTTTTGTCTATTGCTCAGAGAAATGTTACTCACTTCCTTTCCAAAGTCAAAATAGTGTATGCTTTATAATACGCTATTTGTCTAAAAAATCCTCTTTTTTAATAACAGCTACACTAAATAATTATGTTAAAACCGTTTTTCTAAAAAAACACCCATGCTCGAGTTGCCGTCATTGGCTTAGCAACCTTTGCATGGGTGTTATTCTTTTTAAAAATTACCAGATAAGATCAGTGTCATCAGCTTTGCCTTTGCCAGTCAAAGCATCCAACATGATACGTTGTTCAACTTGAGCTACCATTTTCTTAGTAAACTTGACGGTATCAGGATTTACCGACATACTGTCAATGCCATTTTTTACCAGGAATTCAGCAAACTCTGGGTATACACTTGGTGCTTGTCCACAGATAGAAACCGTCTTGCCATCTTTGTGGGCAACTTCAATCAGATGTTTTATCGCACGGCGTACAGCAAGATTGCGCTCGTCAAAGATATGGGAAACTGTATCATTGTCGCGGTCGCAGCCCAGTGTAAGCATCGTGAGATCATTGGAGCCGATGGAGTAACCATCAACATATTTGTTAAACTGATCAGCCAATATTATGTTGGCAGGAATTTCAGCCATCAGCCATACTTTGAAGTCTTTACCACGAGACAGTCCTTCTTGAGCCATCAGGTTCGTTACCTTTTCACATTCTTCCACACTGCGGCAGAAAGGTATCATAACATGCAAATTCTTAAGGCCAAATTCTTCACGAACTTTGCGAACAGCTTTAATTTCCAATTTGAATGCTTCTATATACTTAGGATCATAATAGCGAGAAGCTCCACGCCATCCTAAAAGTGCACTCGGTTCATAAGGCTCGAATTCGTCGCCGCCTTTCAGGTCACGATACTCGCTGGATTTGAAATCACTGAATCTTAAAGTTACCGGACGCGGTGCCATAGCTTGGCAAACCTGGCGGAAGCCTTCTGCCAATTGGTCAACAACTTTTTCCGGATGACCTGTTTTAATCAAATAAAGAGGATGTTCATGAATGTAGGTTGTCCAGATGAATTCTTCACGCATCAGGCCAATGCCATCACATGGAAGAACTGAATACTTTTCAGCAAGTTCAGGGTCACCAAGGTTCATATAAATCTTAGTGCCAGTTACAGGGAAAGTTTCAGCAGCAACTACTGAAGCGGCAGCCTCAGGTTTTTTAGCGCTTTCAATGATGCCTTCATAAACTACACCATTAGTAGCATCCACCGTAACATCGATGCCATCTTTAATTGCAGTTGTGGCTGCTTCGCCTCTGCTCTTCGTACCAACAATACATGGGATACCAAGCTCACGGCTGACAATAGAAGCATGGCAGGTCATACCGCCTGAATCTGTTACTATTGCTTTTGCTTTCTTCATTGCCGGAACCCAGTCCGGAGCTGTCATTTCAGTAACGAGTATCTCGCCATCTTTGAATTCATCAATACGAGACGGATCAAGAATTACGTGAACGCGGCCAGAAACCAGTCCTGGGCTTGCAGGCAATCCTTTAGCAATAACTTTACGGTCAGTAGTTATTTTAGCACTTTCCACTTTTTTGCCCTCTTCTTTATTACGGCGAGACCAAACGGTTTCCGGACGAGCTTGCAATATCCAGATCTTGTCAGTACGTTCGTCAATGCCCCATTCAATATCCATATAGCAGCCATAATGTTTTTCAATCTTTTTGGCATAATTAGCCAACTCAAGAATCTGTTCGTTAGTCAGAGTCTGTTTGTGATAGTTTTCTGCAGGCACCGGCAGTTCTTCACAATCGCCGCCTTTTTTACGAACAAGCATTACATCTTGCGCATTGACATTAATTTCAATAATCTTATTTTCAGCTTTCGAAACTGTATAGTTGTCAGGAGTTACAGTTCCTTGTACAACATATTCACCAAGGCCATAAGCAGCTTCAATCAGGATATTCTCATCATTGCCGGTTGCCACATTTACAGTGAACATTACACCGGCAGCTTTAGAAAACACCATCATTTGAATAACAGCACTCAGGGCGACATCCAGATGATCAAAGCCTTGCTTTTCTCTATAGTACACAGCACGATCAGTGAAGCAGGAAGCATAGCATTCCTTTACTTTTGCAATAATAGTTTGAGCACCTTGGACATTCAAATAAGTATCTTGCTGGCCGGCGAAACTAGCATCTGGCAAATCTTCAGCAGTAGCACTTGAACGAACAGCAACAAAAGGCAGCTCTTCGCCGACTTTCTTTGCCAACTCAGCATAAGCGTCTGCAATTGCTTTCTGCAGATCATCAGGCATCTTTTCAGCCATGATAGCTGCACGCAGTTTAGCGCTTACATCGCGCAACAGAGCACTATTTTCAACATCGGTAAGTTCTGCAAGCAAGGCTTCCATTTTTCCCTTAAGGCCACTTTCCTCGATGAAATATCTATAAGCGTGCGCAGTAGTTGCAAAGCCGTAAGGAACGGGTACATCCGTCTTTGAAGTCATTTCTCCGAGAGATGCTGATTTACCGCCGACTATGGGAACGTCAGTTTTTTCTAACTGTTCGAACCAAAGTAGAAACTGTTCTTCCTTTTTCATTGTAGCACTCCTTTTGTCATATACTTATTAAATGACTATTTCTAATATAGTATACACTATATCACGTTTATGTTTGTTGTTCAAGTGAATTTTTTATAAATTTTATACATTTTTGTATTTTTCTTTACAGTACTATTGCACTAAGATCGGCAACCATGCTAGCCGTCTCTTTGACTTGTACCAAGAGAGCGAGACGATTATTTTTTACATTTTCATCTTTGTCCATAACCATTACTGTATCAAAAAACTTGTTAACCGGTGCGGAAACTTCATTCATTAATCTAAGTACATCAGCATAGTTGTAGGCAACCAATGCCGGAATAGTTTCTTTTTGCAACCGGCAGACAACTTCATAAAGTTCTTTTTCTGCAGTTTCTACAAATAAGCTTTCCTTGATAATAGTTTCACCTTCTGCTTTTTTGCACAGATTAGCAACACGCGTAAAGGCTTGAATGCTTTCAGCAGCTTCTGGTGTTGTAACATATTCCGCCAAAGCCTTTGCCCTTACAAACAAATCAACGATATCATCATTGGCTTTTTCATTTAATACTGCATCAATAACATCGTAGCGAATACCTTGGTCGCCCATCATATTTTTAACACGCTGCAGGAAAAACTCTTGCAGTTGTGCCAACAATTCACCATTCTTAGCAGCAGGAACATTTAACATGCCTAAAACAGCGATAATTGTTTTAATCAAAGGCAAATGATAATTGCCATCAACCAAAATGTTGATAATACCGATTGCCTGACGGCGCAAAGCATAAGGATCCTGTGATCCTGTAGGAATCAATCCACGACTGAAAGTAGCAGCAATATTATCTATCTTGTCAGCAATACCTACCAGGCGACCAATATCAGTTGTTGGTAATTCATCACCGGCAAAACGAGGCAGATAGTGTTCGAATATACCCTGAGCCACTTCCGTTTTTTCACCATCAAGCAATGCATACTCGCGTCCCATGACACCTTGCAGCTCAGTAAATTCGCATACCATCCCGGTTACCAAGTCAGTCTTGGACAACAAGGCAGTACGTTGCAAAATATCTTCATCGACTTGTACGTTGAGGTTCTTTTTCAATGTCATTGCAATATCAGCCAAACGCACACTCTTGTCGTAAATATTGCCAAGGCCTTCCTGGAACACTACCGTTTTTAATTTTTCCAGACGTTCTTCCAGTTTGATTTTTCTATCTTCATTAAAGAAAAATTCCGCATCACTAAGACGTGCACGCAAAACGCGTTCGTTGCCATGGGCTACAATATCAAGGCCTTCACTGTTACCGTTGCGGACGGTAATAAATTTAGCCAACAATTTACCATCAGCAGTAAGCACTGGGAAATAACGCTGATGCTCCCGCATAGGAGTTATAACTGCTTCTTTAGGCAATGTCAAAAACTTATTGTCAAAATGACCGCAAAGAGCTGTAGGATATTCTACAAGATAAACTACTTCTTCTAATAAATCTTCATCTATTTCGGCAACGCCGCCTTCTTTTTGCGCCAATTCTTCTACTTGTTGGCGTATCATCTCGCGGCGTTCATCCTGGTCAACAAGGACAAAATGTTCACGCAGTACCTTTTCATAATCGCCGGCGCTGGCTATTTCCACTTCACCTTTACTGAGAAAACGGTGTCCTATGGTATTACGTCCTGATTTGACGCCAGTTATTTCAATTGGAATAATTTTATCGTCTAACAAGGCAACAAGCCATCTTATTGGACGTACGAAGCGGAAATCATGATCTGCCCAACGCATATTTTTAGGGAAAGATAAAGACTCCACGATATCGGTCAAGAAAGCTGGCAACAGCTCAATTACTGCTTGTCCTGTCAATTGTTTAACTGCGTAGACGTACTCATCACGAACAATTAAATCTTCAACAGCTATGCCCTGTCCTCTGGCAAAGCCTTGTGCAGCTTTGGATGCAGCACCATCCGGTCCGAAAGCAATCTTTATGGAAGGTCCTTTGCTTTCGATGACTGTACTTGCTTGTGTTTCTTCAACGCCATCAGCAATAAAAGTCATACGGCGTGGTGTACCGAAAACAGTTACTGAAGCAAAAGGAACACGAAGTTCTTGCAGTTTCTTCTCTGCTAAACCCTTCAATTGCTCTAAAATACCCGGCATAAATTTAGCAGGAATTTCTTCTGTGCCTATTTCAAGTAATAACTTCTGTTCCATCTTTATTTATCCCCTTTCAGCAGCGGGAAGCCCAATTTTTCTCTCTGTTCAACATACGCAGCGGCGCAGAGACGTGCCATTGCCCTTACACGACCAATAAACGCTGTTCTTTCGCTGACACTTATGGCGCCGCGAGAATCAAGCAAGTTAAAGGTATGTGAACACTTCAGCACATAATCATAAGCTGGACGAATATTGCCGGTTTCGATAACACGCATGGCCTCTTTTTCATATTTATCAAACAGATCAAACAATAATGCGGTATCAGCAATCTGGAAATTATAGTAGGACTGTTCTACTTCATTGGTATGAAAAACATCTCCATACGTAATATCGCCTACCCACTTAACATCATATACATTTTCAACGCCCTGAATATACATGGCAAGCCGTTCTAAGCCATAGGTAATTTCAACGGTAACTGGTTTAACGTCAATGCCGCCTACTTGTTGGAAGTAAGTAAATTGCGTAATTTCCATACCATCAAGCCAAACTTCCCAGCCAAGTCCCCAGGCACCAAGTGTCGGAGATTCCCAGTTGTCCTCTACAAAACGGATATCATGTTCATTCTGGTGAATGCCTAGTTCAGCAAGACTTTGCAGGTAAAGCTCCTGGATATTTTCCGGAGAAGGCTTAATAATGACCTGATATTGATGGTGCTGGAAAAGGCGGTTGGGGTTATCCCCATAACGGCCGTCTGCTGGTCTTCTGGACGGTTCAACATAAGCAACGCGCCATGGTTCAGGCCCAAGCACCCTGAGGAATGTTGATGGGTTCATAGTGCCGGCACCTTTTTCGATGTCATAAGGCTGAGCCATGATGCAATCCTGTTTGGCCCAAAACTCTTGAAGCTTCAAAATAATCGTTTGGAAATTCATTTTTTTCCTCCTTAAATTTATACAGTTCCGAAAACAAAAAAGCCTCCATCCCTGTAACAATAATATGTTACAGGGACGGAGGCTTAAAGCTCCCGCGGTTCCACCCTGTTTGACTGCAAGCAGTCCTCTCGTAGCAAATATTAAATTATGGCTCCCGGGCGCCTTCGTCTTTGATATCGGCTTGCACTATCCCGATTCGCTGCTGCAAAAACTACTTATCCCCTTCATTGCCTTTTCTTTATGAAAATATAACAGATAGCCGGGTCTTTGTCAACTTAAAAAGAAGTATACTAACTTTTGTAAGACAATGGTTAAAGAGTTCCTCTGGCTGCTTCCACACGCGACAATTCGCCTGCAAGCAGTCGGTCGCTGACGTGCAGCAAGCCCGTCACTTCTTTAGCCCTTGCCTTTCTCAGCGAGTTCTAAAATAACTGCGTATGCTTGACGCTTGTTGGTTATATGCTCATTTGGGCAAGGAACTGTAAGCTGACAAGAGGCTTATCCGTTTGATAAACCAGGAATTTATATAACGTTTGCTCAAGCTGCATAAGATCTGCACCACGCACTACAAATTTCTCAGGATTTTCAAAATCAAGCTGCTGCAATTTTAGCATTAACTCACGGGTGCCGACTGCGAAAGGAAGTTCAGCTCCTGCACTGCAACGATCACAGATTACACCGCCCTGTACGGTACTAAAATAAGCATCTCCTTCAATTTTTTCATGGCAGGTCGTGCAGGTTTCAAGCTCAGGATTAAAACCGCACAAACTCAATAATTTACATAAGGAACTAACAACAACAAGCCTTTTATTATGGCTACTAAGCAAGACAATCGCTTGCTGTAAAAGTACAAAAATCTCTTCCTGGGGCGAATAATCCTCCGTCAGTCTTTCAACTGCTTCAGCAATAACTGCCGCATATGCCAGTGCCATGATATCCATCGTTTGTGGCAAAATGCTGAGCTCACACTGCTGCAAAGTATCGAAACGCCTACCCCCGATAAATCTTGCTGAAAGCTGGTTAAACGGTTGGATGAGTCTGCCGCCGTTGGACTTGCCGTATCTGGCGCCATACGCTATAAACGATATCTTGCCATGTTCACGTGAAAAACAGACTGCGTATTTATCCGCAGTCTGCCAATCTTTTACTCTTAAAATTATTATCTCGTCCTGATAAGCTTCTTTATTCATTTTCCGTTTTTTTCACACCTTCAGGAGCAAATTGCGTAACTTTTACCCTTTCGACTCTGAATCCCGCTGCACGTAGAACTTCAAACCCAAATCCTTCGGCAACGACTATATCGCCAACCTCCGGTCGTCTGCCTAAAAGTCCGAAGACAAACCCGCCAATAGTATCTTCTTCAGGCTCGTCGAATTCAATATTTAAGATATCACTGACGTCATCCAAAAGGACAAGGCCATCAAATTCATAGGAACCATCTGGTAAGCGTGAAATATCAGGTTCCTCCTGGTCATGTTCATCCTGAATATCGCCAACAATCTCTTCCAGCAGATCCTCCATTGTAACAAGTCCTGCAGTACCGCCATATTCATCAGCCACAACAGCCATCTGAATATGTCTTTTCTGCAATGTCTGCAGAATTTTAGCTATCGACATACCCTCAGGCACAACAACTATCTCACGCATGATGTTACGTAAGTCATAATCATCGCTTTTTCCCTTTAAATCCATCAAATCACGGATATGGATTATTCCCAAAGTATGGTCCTTATCTTCAAGACACAAAGGATAACGAGTGTGTCCACTCTCCTTAACAACTTTCATATTATCAGACAAACTGTCGTCCGTAAACAAGCAGACCATGTCCTGCCGCGGTACCATAACTTCGCGCGCAACACGATCAGCGAAATCAAAGACATTATCAATCAAGCGGCTTTCCATATGATCAAGTACACCGCCACGCTCACTCGCACTTACAATCATACGAAGCTCATCTTCAGAATGAGCAATATCTTCCTTTTGAACCGTTTCAACACCCAATAACTGCAAAACAGCACGTGAAAATCTGCTGAAAATAACTACAAGCGGAAAGGTTAAAATATAAAACAAACTAAGCGGTCTGGAAACCGCCATGGCAATTTTTTCAACTTTACCCAAAGCAATAGCTCTTGGCACCAATTCACCGAAAACGACATGGACAAAAACAAGCACAAAGATAGTTAAAAAGACTGCAGCCACATGAACAGACCAAGGCTCGAAATAACTCATACCAAGAAGACTACGCAGCAATTCAACCAGAAAAGGGCCGCCCAGCCAGCCAAGAGTAAGCGAGGCTATTGTTATTCCCATCTGGGTTGCGCTGAGATAAGTGTCCAAAGACAGCGTCATTTCCAAAACCGCCTTGGCACGTTCATTGCCTTGTTGAATTAATTCTTCCAGCCTACTTTTTCTGATTCGTACAAGCGAATATTCCGCCATAACAAAAAAGCCGTTTAACAGCGCCATGATAAAAATAAGCACCAATTTCATTGCGTTCGATAACGCAGGATCGCCTTCTATAGGACATCCTCTCCTAACAATTAATATTTATGGGTTATATAAAGAAATCATATCATGATATTTTTTTATGGTCAAACAAACAAATTATCCTTCATAACCAAACTGGCGCAGAATATTCTCTCTGTTACGCCAATCAGCCTTCACCTTTACCCAAATATCCAGATAAACTTTGTTGCCCAAAAGGCTTTCGATATCCTCCCGCGCTTGTCTGCCAATAAGCTTAAGAAGACTGCCCTTTGCGCCGATAACTATGCCCTTCTGTGATTCGCGCTCCACATAAATCGTTGCTCTGATGTAAAGGTCATCATTATTTCTGGTTTTCATTTCCTCAATTTCGACAGCAATGGAGTGCGGAACTTCATCCCGAGTCAGTTTCAATACCTTTTCTCTGATCATTTCGGCAGCTATTACACGCTCGGGTTGGTCAGTAATCATGTCCTCAGGGAAATATTGCGGTCCTTCCGGTAAGTGCTTAACTATCTCGCCAAGCAAAGGTGAGAAATCATTGTCTACTAAAGCAGATGTTGGCACGACCGCCGTAAAGTCAAAGCTTTCAGTGTATGAAGAAATAATAGGGAAAAGCTTCCCTTTTTCTGCTAACTTGTCAATTTTATTCGCTACCAGAATAACTGGCGTCTTCACTTTTTTCAATTGTTCTATTATATAATCGTCACCGGCGCCCTTCTTCTCATTGACATCAATAACAAAAAGAATGACATCAACCTCATGCAGGGTGCTTTCTGCTGAACGCACCATATATTCGCCCAATTTATGCTGTGGCTTGTGAATGCCCGGGGTATCTAAAAACATAATTTGTGCATTATCGGTATTAAGAATGCACATGATTTTATTTCTTGTAGTTTGAGGCCGATCGGACATTATCGCAATCTTTTCACCAATCAAACTATTTACTAATGTGGATTTACCAACATTTGGCCGTCCTACTACAGCTACAAAACCTGAATAATGCGTCTTTTGCGTTTCTATGGCAATCACTTCCTTTGATTAATTTATGTTTTTTTTAAGCTATCCGAGCTAAAGCTATATGGCAGCAACTCTTCCAACGTCATTCTTATTACTTTCCCGTCACAATTGGCTAAAAACAAATCGTTGATGCCAAACTCGCTCATAACCTGTCGGCAGGCACCACATGGTGCAACCGGTTCCACAGTTGCTGCAACAACGCAAAGAGCCTTAAATTTTTTCTCACCAGCCGCAATTGCCGCATAAATCGCATTGCGCTCTGCGCAGCAGGTCAAACCGTAAGAAGCATTCTCAACGTTACAGCCAACATAAATATTATTGTCTGCAGTTCTTACCGCAGCTCCTACGCTAAATTTCGAATAAGGTGCATAGGCTTGCTGCCTTACGGCTAAAGCAGCGGCATAAAGTTCTTTGTCCATTACAAATAGCCTCCTAGCGATCAGCCAAAAACTCTTCTGACAACTTTATTTCTCGCAAGGCTTCCTCTTCTTTTGCTCTCATCACAACTTTATCCTCTTCCTGCATATGATCATAGCCCAAAAGATGCAGCAAACCATGTACAGCAAGATAAACTATTTCTCGTTCCAGCCCGTGCCCAAATTCCTCAGCCTGATGCGCCGCAGTCTCAGCAGAAATAATGATATCACCAAGCAAGTGAACTTCAGGACCACCCACCAATTCCGGTTCGCCGCCATCTTCATCCAGAGCAAAAGACAAAACATCAGTAGAGCGATCAACGTTGCGATAATCGCGGTTCAAGGCATGAATCTCCTCATCAGTTACGATGGTAATATCCACTTCTTCTTTTTCTCCCAGTCCATGAAGTTTCGCTACCGCATTCAGGCCGTCACTAAGTAATTGTTCCAACTTTTCCGGTATTACAATAATATCTTGATCGTTTTCAAGAGAAATAATCATTTTTCTTCCTCCTGCTCTATTACGGTTTTGTTTTTGCGGCTTTCAAACTTCTCATAAGCCCGCACTATCTCAGCTACAAGTTCATGCCTTACCACGTCACTCTCAGTAAAGCGAACTATTCCAATCCCTTTGATGTCATGTAAAACATTTGCAGCTTGGTTAAGCCCTGATGAGCGACCGGTTGGCAAATCAACCTGGGTTACATCACCAGTGACAACCATCTTTGAGCCAAACCCCAATCTAGTCAGAACCATTTTCATTTGTTCATGTGTCGTGTTCTGTGCCTCATCGAGAATTATAAAAGAATCGTTTAGATTGCGTCCCCGCATATATGCCAAAGGAGCTACCTCTATTACGCCCTTAGCAAGGTATTTTTGGAAGTTTTCCATCCCTAGCATATCGCTCAGCGCATCATAAAGAGGGCGTAAGTAAGGGTCAACTTTTTCCTGCAAATCGCCAGGCAAAAAGCCTAGTTTTTCACCAGCTTCCACGGCAGGTCTCGCTAGAATTAAGCGTTCTACTTCTCTTGTTTTAAGCGCTTTGACAGCCATTGCTACTGCAAGGTAAGTTTTGCCAGTGCCGGCCGGCCCTATGCCTATTGTTATAGTATTCTTTCTAATGGTTTCCAGATAATTCCATTGGCCAAGAGTTTTGGCTTTGATTTGCCGCCCACGGTTAGTGACCAAAATAGTTTCCGCAAACATTCTGTGCAGGCTAGCTTGCCGTCCTTCAACGATCATCCTCACGCTATAGCGTACATCATGAGCGGTTATAGGCAAACCTTGCCGATAAAGAAAAAGCAATTCGTTCAAAAGCTGTTCCGCTAAAGCAACCGACTCTTCCTCGCCGCTTATAACAATAACGTTGCCGCGCGCAACAAGCGTGCAGGTCATGCCTGCCTGCATAATACGCAAAAACTCGTCATTTCTACCCAAAATACCCAGAAGTTCTTGCTGGTCCCTTATTTCAATCCTCTGCTCCGTTTTTTCTAACGACAAATACATCCCTCCCTTAATTTATGATAAAGGCTTAATTCTCGACGATTGCTATTGTTTTTATGATAACATCCTGAACAGGCTTATCATTTCCATCAATCTTTACTTTACCAATTTTTCTTACGACTTCCATACCTTTCGTGACTTTGCCAAAAACAGCATGCTTGCCATCAAGCCAGGGTGTAGCCTTTAAAGTGATGAAAAATTGCGAGCCACCACTATTAGGTCCGCTATTAGCCATCGACAAAATGCCTTCACCATCATGTTTGAGTTTTGGAGAAAATTCATCTTTGATCTGATAACCTGGGCCGCCACGGCCGTTCCCCATTGGATCGCCGCCCTGAATCATAAAACCATCAATAACACGATGAAATATTAATCCATTATAAAAACCTGCTCTAGCTAGCTTAATAAAGTTGTTCGAAGTACCAGGAGCATCTTCAGTTGCCAAAGCAACTTCAAAGGTTCCCATATTCGTTTCAAAAACTGCCGTTGCCGGTTTAGGCTTTTCCACTTTTTTCTCTCCACCACAAGCTGATACCAATAATGCAAAAATAACAATAGACAACAATGCTAATATCTTCTTCAAAATATTTCCTCCAAATTCGCTATTCTTAACCTTATTATAAAGCAAAGCCTGCAAATAGGGAATTTTTAAATCAAGATATGCTGCAGCCAGGAAAATACTTCTTCAGCCGCTTTATGCCCATGATTAGTAAAACTATGATCAGCATTGGGAATTACAACAAGTCTCTTTGGCAAACCAGCCAGAAAATATGACTGCTGTCCTTGCTCCAAAGGAACTGTTTCATCCTTTGCGCCATGAATAACTAGCAAAGGTCTTTTCTTCCAATTACTTAGTAATTCAATTAAATCGTACTTGTTTATGTCATACAGAAATTCCGGTGTCAGGATCAATTCGCCGCGCTCATCATTTAAGTATAAGTTTTCACCATTTTTTAATTTTTGGTAACCGCTCTTACCTAAAGAATTTAAAAAGGTCAGATGTAAATCATTGGGAGTTGCCCACAGAACTAGCCCTCTGATCTCTGTATCCCTCGAAGCTGTCACAAGTGAAGCGCAGCCGCCCATACTTCTGCCCAAAAGAACGATCCTGCTGCCTACATAACGTTGTTTTGCATAGCTTACTACGTTTTCTAATTCCTCTATCTGCCTGGTCAATATCTGACTACCATTGAAATTAAAACGTACGACGTGAGCAATTTCGCCAGCCAAATCAGCCAGATATTTTGCTCTTCCACCGCCTTCCATCGAACCACGAAAACCATGTGCCATAATTAAAACTGGCTGAGTATTTTCTTTAACCGTACAAGGCGTAATAACCAGATCAATTTCCCCATATGGTCCTTTGATGCTCATTTCTTCATCTTTTTTCAGCTCAATCATCGGCTAATCTCTTCTTTCTACTTTTAACCACACAAAATGTGATATTTGTACAATATTATATGTCTATATATTATAGCAGAAAATCAGCATCATATTATGTTCACACTCTTAACATACATATTTGCTCTATAAAACACAAGAGAAAATATCTCAAAAAACAAGGGTTAAAGAAGTGACGGGCTTGCTGCACATCAGCGACCGACTGCCTGCAGGCGAATTGTCGCGTGTGGAAGCAGCCAGAGGAACTCTTCAACCCTTGTTCAATAAACACGTTATGTTTCGAAACAAAATCATTTGTAACTCACTAAGACAATATCACTCGTGAGGCATAACATACATATTTACTCTTGACAAAAAGCTTGTTTTTTAGCTATAATAATCCACGTTAAGGGGTTATAGCTCAGTTGGTTAGAGCGCTTCGTTGACATCGAAGAGGTCTGCAGTTCGAGTCTGCCTAACCCCACCAAGTAAACATGTGCCTTCCGAGATATTCGGAAGGCTTTTTTTATTTCGTTTGACGACAATTTGACGACAACTAAAAAAATAGAGCAAGCAGCATATGCTAAGCCGCTTGCCCCGAAAATACTCACAATTTTATTGCTTCACTTTCTACATTTTCTGTCATTTGGTTAATCAAATCAACGACTTGTTCTTGCATGCCCGGAATCACATGGCTGTAATATTCCAAAGTGATCCTAATGGAGCTATGACCCAATCTTTTAGAAACAACGTGAATTGGTATACCCTTAAGCAAAAGCATAGTCGCATGAGTATGCCTAAGATCATGGAACCTTATTTTTCGCAACTTGTGTTGTGCTAATGCTCTTTCAAATGAACGTGCAAATGCTCTTGGACATAAGGGTTTGCCTGTTGCTTGACAAAACACGAGATTATTGTCAACATAGGCACTTCCGAGCATCGCCTTCCTTGCGTCTTGTTCTGCCTTATGTTTACTCAAAACAGACATTACATTTTTCCCTAGGTCGATTATTCTGACTGAGCTTCTTGTTTTGGTTGAAGTCTTTCCATTTGGTTTTGATTTTGAGGAACGAACAACTGATATGCTGCACTTATTGAAATCAACATTATGCCATTTAAGGCCCAACAATTCACCACGTCGTAAGCCGGTATAGCATTCCAAATAAAATGCAGTATAATGCATATGATCCTTTACCTTTGAAAGAAAAAGATTCATTTCTTCTTCAGAATATGGATCAAATTCTTTCCGCTCGACCTTCGGCTTTGTCGTTCCTGTGACTGGATTCTTTTTGATAATGTTTTCATCAATAGCTTTATTGAACGCTTGGTTTAAAATCAAGTATATTTCTGCAACTGTAGCACTGGAAAGCTCTCCTTTGGTACGAACGTTACCGCTTTCAAGCAGTTCAGCAAACAACTTCTGAATAGTTCCTGTTCGTAAGCTTTGCAATTTCACATTCCCAATTTTGGGCAGGATGTGATTATTAGTCAGCGAAAGATACTTGTCGTACGTATTTGATCGTGTACCAACCTTCACATGAGTCTTAATCCAACCAAGAACCCAGTTGCCTACCGTTAGATCAGACTTTCCGACATACGTGCCATTTCGTAAATCAGCCTTAAGCAATTCAAGTTTCTCTTTTGCTTCCTTCTGCGTTCTTCCATATACCGATTGTCTATCAGGAGATCCGTCTTTCTTAATTCCAACAGTTAATTTCCCTTCCCAGCGCCCGTCGCTCCTCTTAACTATCGTTCCTTCATTGTTCGCTCTTTTCTTAGTCATTATGATATTCTCCCAAGTCTTCCATCTTGTTCACCGCAGATATTTCGTTTGCTTGTGTCAAGTATCCAACTATGTAGAGTCTCTTTCGGTATGCGAAAATGACGGCCCTCACGAATAAATGGGAGCTTACCAGCGTTACACATCTCTCTTATTCTAACAGAACTATAGCCAAGTACGCTTGATGCCTCTTCTGTGGTAAGAAGAAGTGGAAGGCTTTCCCAAGAATTAATTACGGAGACGACTGTACGTGTTTGTTGATTGCTATTTTCCATAAAATTTTCCTCCAGTTGAGATGATAAGCACGACTCAAACGAGCAGCACTCTCAATGGCGGACGTTAAAAAGTTGTATTCCTTTTAAGTCAAGGTTCGAGTGTAAATAACAAAATAAATGACATACTTTAATGCTCTAAACAAGCACCTCTTTGAGTTTTCTATTTAACCAATTGAAATTTTTTAGCTCCCTCAGCCAGGTATTTGCCCCATAGGAGCTCCGCCGTTAATTGCATTGTAAATTGCAACAACATTTCGAAGGAGTTTTGTCCTGATGCATTTGCTAACAAGGCATACTCTCTGTCGAGACTAAACTTAGGCGCATCTTCCCAATTAATTGCCGTTCCAACAATAACTTCTTCGCAGATTGTAGCTTTCGCACATGGTTTCTTTAAGAAATATTCCGTTGCTAATTGAGGTTTTTCTATCCCGTGTGGATAAAAACGACAATTCAAACGAGCTTTGGAAAGCTGTGCAGCAGAGAATTTTGGAATTGTTTGCGCAGACTGGTTTTTTGTCAGAACTTGGAGCAACATATGGGCCGCATAGCATTCAGCCAAAGCTAACTCAGAATACTTCGTCCATTTGCCTTTATAACCACCACCACGTTCTGGTGGCGTTATCAGACCATCCCTTTCCCAATTCCGTAGCGTCTGAGATGTTACGACTATCCCGCCTTGGGCCAGTCGCTGAAGCATTTCTGGCGATTCCAAAGTTGTCAAGTTACCTTCGTAATATCGGCTTAAAAATTCCATTCTGGACTCCTTAATAAAGTATTGTAGATACTTTGTTATATTTATTATAATACATCTTCCGTCCGCATTCGTCAATGTTATTTTAAATATTTCAGAGATAATAGATAATTGCGTCAACCAGTGCCCGTTTCTTTGCAAGCTTCAGTACGGTATTTGCAACATTAAATGCTGATGCAGTGCCAAACTTTGTCTCTCTGCTGTCAGCAAAGCCGATGCCAGTACAAACACCCTTGCCTTTCTTATCCAACAAAGTAACCGCTACGGTGAAGGCAACCAGACTGTTCTCGATATCTATCCTTTCAGTTATTATAGCCGGCTGTGGAATAAGCTGCAGATAGCGACATGCTTTTATGGCGCCGGGTTTTAAAATTGAAGGTTTTGTACATTTTGGTGGTATGGCGTAGTCGACACCTTCAACAAAATTTGACTTAATGAATTCTTTTACCTCTTCGTAACAATCCGTTGCTCCAACCGAAGACCGTAAATTCTTCCCTTTTTCCGTAACCGATAGAGTATCCGCTTGTTGAGATTTTGGTTCTGCCTCTGCCGTAGCTGAAATAATGTTCCTGATTGCTGAAATTTTCGCCATTTCTGATTCCCTTCCTTTACAAATATGTATGTTCTTTGAAGCTGTAGTATGAACCGTCGCCAATGACCAAGTGATCAAGCACCGGAATACCCAGTATCTTGCCTGTTCCAGCCAAACTGTTTGTCAGGTCTTTGTCTTCTTTCGACGGCGTAGGATCGCCAGATGGGTGATTGTGCGCGCATATGATCGCTGCGGCATGGTTTATAATCGCTTCACGAAATACCTCCCGAGGATGAACCACTGCACTGGACAACGAACCTACAGAAATTTGCCTAATACCGAGAAGCTTATTTTTTGCATTAAGAATGACCACAACAAATTTCTCATTGGTTTCATAGCGCATCAGTGGCATCAGCAGTCCTACGCAGTATTCCGGTGAGGTTATTGACTGCAGGTCAGTCTTGTCAGCCAGGGCGGATCGCTTGCCAAGCTCCAGGGCTGCGTTAATCCTGATCGCCTCAAGATTAGTAAATCCGTCAAATTGGAGCTCAGCTACGGACATTGTCGCCAGTCGCTTGAACAACGGCCGTTCATCGGCAAAACGGCCTTTCTGGTCATTTAATCTCCTCAGTTTATCCTTTCCTGATCTGCCTAGCAGCATCAACAAAAGTTCCTCCGTCGTTATTACATCAGCCCCGTAATTACTTAATGCTTCTCTTATTTCCGTGATTGTCTTCATTGCTGTACCTTCTTTCTTGTCACAATACCGATTTTGTTATTTCCTATATCAACTATGCAGGCAGCGGCGGCTAAAGACGCAATAGCTGCGCTGAGTTCGCTGACTCTTATCATTGAAATAAAAAAACGCCAGAACACTTGGTTCGGGCGATCGTTTAAGGCTATTAGTTGTAACCTGACATTATTGATTTGTATTTCTTCAATTACACTCATTTCCGTTCACCTCCTTCCGTAGCAGTAACAGCAAACCTGCGACTACTAGTCTCTGTGCTGTATTTTTCTGCAATTTCGGGTAAATCTGCCTTGAGCTTACTACCATTGATACGTACAGACGTTATCGATTTCCAGTAAATTTTTGCTCCCTGCGGAGTCTGTCCGCATTCCGCATCCTTCATCAGATCCTTCAAGCAATTTTCGGCCAATTGCTTTTGCGTTTTGGCAGCATCTTCAGCCGTTTTAGCTGAGAAATATTTGCTAACCAGCGGATCAGCTTCAGCCGGAAGCATAATTCTTGTGTTTGTGCTTCGAGGATATAATGTAGCTAGCATCTCACGCGACGCATCACTCCCGTCAATTGACGGTTGCGTTCTTGTCTGAACATAACGCCAGAATGTCCCTTCCAGCTTGATTATATTTCTGATTGTTTCTTCGTCATGCTCAACAGCCATTTGTTGATATCTGTTCCCGCCTATTAGGACCGCAATATAAGCCTTGTGCAAGCCGCATACCGCAAGGTAATGCTGAATCTGGATATAATAGGCAGCAGGCAAACCATCATCCCAGTCATTTGAAGCATACTGGTTTGCTGTTTTGATTTCCAAAAGCGATATTGTGCCGTCGCTCTCCTCAACACAGCCATCAATGTTTGCCTGCATGAACGGATGTTCCTTTGACCGAAACAGATAGGGAACTTCTTTTACGCGTAGGCGGTTGCGTTTAGAAAATTCTTCTCTAATTATTGGCTCCATAATATGCCCCCAATAGGCAGCTTCACCGGCAGGTTTTCCCTTCGCTTGGTTGGTTTTCTCCAGCCACAGCTCTAGCTGCGACTTCCACTTTGAAAGACCGCAAGCAACTGCTGCATCAGAGCCTCCGATGCCTTGTTTCCTAAGCTCCAGCCATTGGTCAATAGATAGATCTTTTGTTTTGGCAATAGTTTCTTTTGACATTTTGAACATCTCCTTAATTTTAGATTTATATAAAAACAGACTGGCAACTTTTAATGGTTACCAGACTGAGATTGTTGCGCTACATCGATTATTTTATTAACTACCTGCTCAACATCTGCTAAAGCACCCATAACAGCCCTGAGCACGGCCTGTGGCGCTTTGTCTTTGCAATATCTGCTGACGTACTCATAAGTCTGAGCCTGATAGCCGCCAATCCCCTGCAGCTGACAGAGAACAGCGGCAGCAACGTCTGCTACAATTTCGGCACGGTTGATGTCAATGGTTAAAAGATCAACGTATGTGTTGTGAACTGCGTGGGCAAGCTCATGGAAATATATATAAGCGTCTTGGCTATGCAAGGTGATTTTGTTATTGAGAACACTGAAATATCCGTAAGCATTGTCATCAATAGGTGACCATTTGACTTCAATGTTCATTCTTTCAGCAACTTCGTAAAACGGCGGATACATTGCAGGCGTTGAGGCAATCTCTTCGGGCAGCGGTTCGCCTTCCGTGTCTTCGATTCGGAAGACCGGTATCGGATGAAAACCAAGGATAATAGTTTTGTCCTTGTCAGTAACGGCATCATCTATCGCTTTGATTACTGGGGCAAAAATGGCTATTGCCTTGGAACCTTTTTTAACCTGGCGCCCAACAGCTTCCCACTGTCTGAAGCCTCTTGCGTCACGCGTACCTGACATTATCATTAGTAGCCTATTGCCCAAGGACCAGTGCGAGGAAGGCTTGGAAGCTGGATTGCCATTAATAATAGTGAAAGCTACTGCTTCCGGGAACGACTGCATTTGGAACATCTTAATAAGACTTTCGGTTGCTGTTTTGACTTTGTTGTTTGTTTCCATGATTACTCTCTCCTTTTTTATATAACTAACGATGCCAACGCAACGTTGTTAACAAAATAAAAAACCTCCAGCAGAAACTGGAGGCCAAGTTTATATAATGAAATGTTTGGGGGTAGTGCCGACAAAATGGACTTTGCACTGATAAATTAGTATTAAAACCACTATGCTGGAAAGTGTCTAATAAAACCTGTGATTGTTAAGTCTTTGCATCTGAAAAGTACTCAGCTATGCTGCCTAATACAAAAAAGCCGTTGCTTTTGATAGCAACGGCAAGTCGTGGTGGTGGGGCTCTAATTTCTAGGAGCCAAAAATTATACAACAACTAGATAGGTCGCGGAAATTTTGCATAATTTTTCTTATATTAGCTTTCTTCAATTTGTAGAAACTTTTGAAATTAATAATTGGCAATCTATCATGTTCGTTGCGCCGAAAATATGTTATTTATTCTTTGAGAACATTATATTGCGTCATGTTTTTTGGAAATTATTTTTTGCATTTTTTGAATTTCAGCGAGCATATTTCCATCAACGTCGTAGCGTTGCTTCATTAAATCAAGAATTGGGCTATCGGCGGCAACTTTTTTTGGCTTTACAAGGCTTGTAATGGCCTCCAGAAGAAATTCTTGCTGTGTAAGCTTCATTTCATTGCAGTAGGTATTGATAAGACTCAGCATGTCATTATCAACTCTGAGGCTGATCCTTCTGCGCTGTTCTTCCACTCTTGGGCGGCCTTTAGGCCGTTTCACCAAGGAGAAAGTCCTGGTTTTATTGTCATATTCGACAAACATCACATGGTTCTTGTAAAATCTACTGCCGAATTCCTTTTTGAGTTCTTTCCACTCCACGTTTAATTTATCCTTCTGTTGGCAAAAATCTGCGTAACTATGCAGATAAATATTAGCAAAATTCGAGTTCCGAATGTCAACATTTTGTTTGTAGTAACTCTCCTTGAACAATGCCTGGTCTTCAGGTGCCAGCATTTCAAGCTGGCACTCTGTGGTTTCATCCAGTTCCTTGATTGGTTCAATATCTGGACGACTCAGAAAACGTGACAGATTAACATCTTTTCCCTGGCTCCTGAAAAAATCATCGAATTCTCTTAGTGTATTCTCTTCAGATCCAGAGATATTATTCTTAAGCAGAAAGAGATCAAGTTCATCGCTGCATTGTTTTTGCAAAATACAATCGCTTCCTTTTGAATTAAATTATATTGTTGTTTATTCAATTAAATGGCGCCGTAAAATATACAAATATCAAAATATCTTGAAAATAGCCTTTTCATATTATAAAGACACCAACAACAGTATAAAACCATTGTAACTTTTTTACAAATGTCTATAGCTAAATAAAAATATAAAATGTCGAGATTTTCTTGTTGTGGCTAAACTGTTGCCCAGGATGCACTACTGTGCAAAAAATACATGAAAAGCGAGTTTTTTTATGTTAAATACTTTGAAAGTGTGCGTAATGTATAGGAAAGAGGCATTCATAGTGAGGTGAAAATATTGGTAACTAGAGTAAACTGCAGCTTAATTAGGCAAATTAGACGTCGTTTGGGGAAAAAGAGAACCGACATGGCAAAAGTTTTGGGTGTAGACCTCTCAACCGCATGGCGATATGAGAATGGCGAAGTTGAATTGTCCGCAACAAAGCTCTTTGTAATAGCCGATTTCTTAGGCATTGAACCAGAAGCGCTTGATCTAAAAAACGTCGAGAAGGCTATACCTTTTTTGATGAATTTGAAGCCAGGTGCTTTAGGTTTGACGACGAAAAATACCTGTAAGCAAAATCACATAGGCAGGTCCTTAGGTGCCGGTGAATTTGTTTTACCTGAGAATTAGAATAGCTTTATCTTGAGAGATGTATCATACCAATACCCAAAAGGGGGAAATCCAATGATTACACAATCAGTTTTTAATGCCACATGTGTTGACTTTGGTGAAGCAGCAGCCAAGATAGTAGATGATCCAGATGTAGCGAGCTTCCGCATCCTGCAAGCTGCCAATCTCACGCAGGTTAAAATTTATGAGCAGCCTGTTATGAGAGCCAAACGAGTGGCTACAGACCTCGCTGACGTTCTTGCTGATTCTTCAGAGAAGAAAAGTAGGCCTTATAATCCGGCGCATTATCGTAATCACAAGGCAGCAGTCGCCTTTGAACGTATGCTGGGCTTGCTGGAGCGTAACTTTAACGTTGACAGCTGTTTCTTCTACACCCTTACCTACGAGGGAGCACAACAGTCTGACTATGACATTGCAGTTAAAGATCGCACAAAGCTTCTTCGGCGCCTCAGGGACGCTTTCCCTGGTATAAAATATATGTCCGCTTTCGGGCGCCACAAATCTGGTGGCATACACCTCCACTTAGTTGCAGATACGGAAATACCACAGAGGTTATCAAAGGTAACAGATATCAAGAAGAAAAAGGGCAGGCCAGCTAAGTGCCCATGCTGGGAGTCTTTCTGGCCACAAGGTTACGTCCACACTAAAAGGATTACAGAAGCTCCTATTGGCGGCCCAGTGGCGTCTTATCTAAAGAGTAACGGCATGGAAATAGATTTATATGGCAAGCACCTGTTTGTTGCTTCCAAGAACATTTCCGGCTTTATTGAATTGAAGAGCAGCGAACGCAATCAACGATTGCAGGAATTGATTGAAAGCGGTCAGGAGCCTTTTAAAGCTCATATAGTCGAAAATGTTCCCTTCGCAAAAAAGGTTTACATCTTTGACTTTCGCTCTGATATAGGGACGTTATCAGAAGCTGGATCTGAACCTGTCGTTTCCAATCAGGGGATTATCAATGAGTTAAGGCCTTTGAATTCCATTGGCGGTATTGTTTCTGCTTCTAATCAGGTTTATATTGACGCTAATTGTAAGAAAAGTAACGAGACAAAAGTTAGCTGACTTTTCAAGACATCTGCGAACTATTTTGTGCATATTAATTTTTTATCCATATATTGGCGCCAAAAATATAAAAAGCATTTAATTTATTAGTTTAATACAAAAAAGGAGTCGATGAAAATGAAATCATACATTGTCAACGTAATAAAATGCGGTGAAGAAGGACGAATGCCAGAAGATTTTGCTTGCAATAAAGGGTATTGCATTTCAGAGGATGGTTCCTTAGATTGTAGTTGCCTAACGGAATTATTTCCGATGACTGGCGTCATCATCTGCAGTGGGAATGAATTTATAAGTAGCCGCTATGAAATTTAGTATTGTTCTCATTAATGGAGCCATAAAATGTGGTATTTGAAGATAAATTATAGCCATTTCTGTGGAACGAGAAATACGTTTGAAACATGCATTAGATGCAACTTTTTGTCAGTAAAGGCTTTATTTCTGCCGGTTTTAGGGTCTTTTCAACTACCAATGAAACTGTTTTATCTTTGGGTTTGTGTATATTCAAAAATTGGTCGGTAAAAATAATAATATTAGAATCAAAAATAGTCACCATCACGAATGTAATTTGCACGATAAGACAAATACATCACAATTACCGTGATCCACAAAATGGTATAGTAGTTGGAATGCATTTCAAAGGCATGCACTAAAATATGACCGTTGCCTATGAAAGAATCTATTTTCTGCTGATTTTGATATAAAAAGAAAAGCCTTTTCTACACAAACGTGCTGAAAAAGGCTTGAAACAATGCTCTCGAAAATTTAACAATCTTCGAGAGCCATTTTTTTGTTGATAAAATTTTGTCTGATGACTAGCATTACAGCAGATCAGCAAACATTGCAGGGCAAGTTGCTATACTATCGTTGAACGGTGCAAGGAAATTTGTAAGTTGTATCTTTTGTTATTTATCAAATCCGAAACTCTCAACCTTCAGCGTCCTGCAGTTTTCCGACACGGTACGCACTGTCCCCTGTGGGAACCCATTGTTTGTCGTCGCGCTTACTTCAAGCGTAAGATCAACAGTGCAATTGTCAACAGAAGACAGGTGGTTTATTACTTCATCCAAATACTTTTGCAAATCCCTAATAACGCGAGTATTGTCAAGTTTGACACTCATAAAGAATCGTGTGTTGCTCTCTTGCGGTGGCATAGGAGGAGTAGGCACAGCGCCACCTGGTCCTGCAGGTGGAACTGGATTGTCTTCCCCTGGATTTTCAGGTTTTGGGTTTGGTGTGGGGTTCTGGATCTCACTGCTTATTTGCTTCAGTGCAATAAGGTCTTTTACGATGTAGTCACTCGGATATACATCCGATACTGCTACTTTATATCGAAGTCCGACATACCTTTCCCCATTCATTGAAGATGCTATAGCAAAGGACTCATCGCTTGCAACACCGGCTTTGATTGTAGATTCAAGAACAGAAAGGTTTGCCAAACGAGGCATATAGCAATACGTTGTTAGATACTCCCAGAGTTTCTTTACTTGGATGTGATTATCGTCTTTCCAGAGCAGATTGTCTAGCTCCATCTTCAGAAGCGAAGAAGCCCATTTCGTAATAATCTGCTCATTCTGAATCATCTTTGCAGCTGCCTTTGACACAGGTGAATCTGAACCAACTAGTCTGTCTACGTCCCATATTATTGTTTTCATGTCAGAACCACAATCAATGCTAGGCACCAACAACCAACAATATACTTCCTTAAGACGAAGATTTACAGTATCATTGCACCTCGTAATATTGTTTGATGTTTCTGCATTCTGAGCAGCATCAAGGTTAAGTCTTGTGCTATCAGTCTTAATTGACTCCCACGCCAAGAGGTCACTAACAGCTTTCTTCAATCCAGGAAGCAAATCTTTGTCCGGAGCCACAAAAGCCAGCATATTGCGATATTTACGCGGGGCCGTTCCTCTAGTATTTAAAAATTCTTCCGCTTTGGTATTCGCTTCTGTTTTACTTTGATTCTGTTTGTAGGTATCCGTCTGTCTCAGGATTACCAATCTGACTGCTTGATCATCAGAGATATCGTTTGAAGATGCAGGGCACACATGGAGTCCTGCAAACGGAGCCTCTTTACGTAGATTTCTTAGCCGTTTCTCGATTTCGCATTCGATATCAGGCTCTGCCATCTGAGAAGAACGATCTGAGGCTGTCTTTCTCAATGTTGGACGAGTATCGTACCAGTAACGGTTTCCTGCTGGATCAGAGTAAAGGTAGGAAAGAGAACCACGCAATGTATTCAATGCATCATTAAAGTCAGCAATGTTTTCTCCCGGTTGAATAACGCCCAGCCTAATACGAGATGCTTCAATACCCCGGATGTTCTGAGCACGTACCGTAGGTGCACTGCCAAGCATTATTGTTCTGGAGACACGTCTTGCCGCAAGTTTCTGGCCATAACGCGAAGTATGCTCATCCAACTGATACGGAACAGAACTCTTTCCGTCGACTTCTGAATCAATAATTGCGTTCCATGTTTCCGGCAAATAACGTACGAGTTCATCCTTAACCGGCGGCACATCAAGAGGCAATGACCCCGGCATAATCATTGCGCTGGCGTCATTGGCCATCCACAATTCATGAATTACTGCAGCCATTAGACGTAAAACACCACGAGTCCTCTGGAAACGTTCCATTGTAGCCCATTCTTCGTAGAGTCTGTCAAATATTTCCGGATGAATAGGGTAGCAGGAAATCAACCTATTTCTGTACTCAACTTCCTTGCAGTCAATTGGAAAGTCACTTTGATTATCCTGATACATCTTGCTGAATTCCGCACAAACTTGGTCTCTTTCATTAGGCTTCTTGCAATCCAAGAACAATCTTCGGCGGACAACCTCAAATCCTTCATTCGCCGCTACTGGTTTCCAGATAGATTCTTTTCTTCCAAAGGTATGCTCAATTGTTTCAAGTGCCTTCTGGCCAGCATCTCCGCCAATTTCTATAGCAGATTCAGGAATTGATGCAACAACCATACTGTTTTTGCTGGCGCTTGCCGCTTCCGTTATTTCCTGAATGAAAGAGACGAAGTTGTCGAAAGAACCTGCAGGCAAGCCATCGATACCATAAATCTTCTTTGCATAAGCAACTAACTCATCCATTAGGATAAGACAAGGGCCACAAGCATCAAAAAGTTCCTTTAATGCTAAGCTGCCGGGAGAAACGCCTTTTTTGTCGGCTTCTCGAACATATTCATACAACTCAGGCCTTCCTGCAGAGATTGCAAGCTGTGCAGCCATTTCACCCCAAACAGTGTTGATTGTTACTCCGGGAAGATTTGCTGGACGTTTGGAACGAGATGGATCCAATGCAGTACCTACTATAACAGCAACTTTAGCATTGGGTAGTTGTGAAACGCCTAATTCATCAATTACTGCCTTCAAGTTTGGTATTTTATCTAGCGGTACGCCACCACGTGACATATGATAAAGAGCCAGCAAGCTATGCGTTTTACCACCACCAAATGCAGTTTTCAATTGCAAGACAGGTTCTCCGTCTTGGCCATTGAACCTCTTCAATGCTTGAAAAAGCAATCCCTTCATACCTTCTGTAACATATGTTCGAGCAAAGAATTCCACGGGATCTCTGTACTCGTATGCGCCTTCACCTCTAGCCACCTGCGCAAGATCTGCTGCGAACTCAGCATTCAGATACTTTCCATGTGCCACATCCGGGTGAGGAGCAATAATTTCACGCCAGCTGGGCAACTTTGACCCGGTCAGGCTTTTCAATACACCCGCAGCACTTTTTCCTTTTGCACTCTGTATGCTTGCTTCCGTAGCTGCAGTGGAACCCATGCTTGAACCGTACCGTAGTTCTCGTAAAACAGCACGAATCGCTTCTGCGCCTTGCAAATCAAAGCTATCACAAAGACGTACCATCGTATCCAACGCTCGTTCTGCATCATCCTTTGACATATCTTGTGTTCCAGCGTGTGATATTTTGTTGCGTACTCCCATCAGTTCATTCGCCCATGCGCGGCGATCTCTTTCCAGTAATCTTCTGAAAAGCGATCCCCACTGCCTGTCAATAAGGCGCAAACAATTAGCGATGTCCAATGAGTCTATCAATTCATTTGAATCACCTGAGTTTGGCAAATCCCGTCCTTGGTCATTTAACGATGACAGTACCTCCTGCCACCAGTTTGATTTATATTCGCGTCTCATTTCTTGTGCTATGTATGCGGCCATTAATGGATGGAGTACGCGAAATCCTTTTTGGACAAGTTCCAGATTTTCAGCCATGGATGGTTTCCTCCTCATTTTCGTCTTTTACCTCTGATTTTTCATAATAATCACTCAGCATAGTGTTGATTTCTTGCTCAATTATTCGTGACGCAATGTGTGCTTTCATGTTTGACCCATCAGCATCTAACACTTGTTTGTTTCTTGTGTAGATATTTAAGGCTTGACCAATCACTGCCGCACGAAGGTCTTTGGGATCAACTTGCTTATGCAATCTTTCAATAATCAACGGCAGTTCGCGTTTGACTGCTGCTACAAAGAACCTACGTGTTGTTTGTGGCGCATCCTCCTCACGCTTTCTTACAACCACAGTAATGGGTATGCCTCTGGATTCCGCTAGTTCAATACTTCCTTCATACTTGCGCCCAAGAGGCCATGACGCAGTAATCATGAATCCCGCACTACATATTGCTGTAATAAAAGACTCCCATTCGCTTAACGAGTCCGTTTTTGCATTTTTGGAATCATTACCCTTATAGATAAATGCCATCGTTGAAGGATAATCAGGTGCTGCACTTTCATACATACTGCTAAAAGCCAAGTTTAATCTTTCTCCATAAAACGCATCAGCCTGTTTTTTGTCATTATTCCAGCGATACGAAAATGCAGTTAGTTCTTCCTTCTTTGGCGAAATGTCTGCAGCAAAATATTTTGGATACAAATCTCCAATTCCATACTTCAACCACACATAGAAGAAATCAGACAGGTCTGCGTAACTAGCGCGATCGTAGTATGGCAAATCAGTTGAAATAATTGCATTGTGCACGTCATTTTGCTGAGTACCATCAGCAACCATTGTCCTGCCTGCAGCACTCGTAGGAAGAACAGCGATTGCCTCACAGGTTCTTGAAAGTGCATTTTTGAAACTGCCTCCAGCTGATGCGAATGGGTTTCCTTCCGCATAATCCCATATCATTGGCATAGCAGCTCTTGAAAAGACATTTCTTAAGGAGCCGCCACTGCTTGAACTCCAACTACAGAAATTAGAGCAGCGATCAAGCAACTTGCTAACAGTTAGTGCCAAAACGGTCCGCACTGCCTGCGCATACGCAAGTGCGCCATGGCCTTCGTTGATGAGGGGAACTCCATCAGCAGGTAAGCCTGCAGCAATTGCCTGCTTTTCAATTTCATTCTGCACTTCGATTGTCAATTTGAACATTGTCGTGATAAAGATCAATTGCCTGTTTGTAAAGAGGTCAGCGTAATCTGTTAGTCCAAACGATGGCGGAGAAAAGCGTTTAGGAAAGTTTGGTAGCTCGCCATGTGGAATGTCCGGTGGAGCCATTACATCTGCTATCGTTTCTTGTTCGATATCAGGCTCAAAATAAAGTCTTTTTTTACCATCATCCGCAACAATCGCAATAAGCTGGCTTTGAATCTGATGATTAATACCGCATTCCTTCACATATGCATCCGGAGTGATTTCGCCACATGCCGGGCACTTGAAGACAGCTGTTTTAGCAACCTTTGGCTTTCCTTTTTTTTCGGTATGCTCCTCCCTATGCATTGTGAACTTCACAATGCTATTTTCCACTACTGGTTCAACCCAAGCTTCGCTGCCTTTTTTCTTTGCAAGATCATAGCTAGAGGATAATGGAATATTGGATCCGCATGCTGGATTTGGGCACTTTATGGTACGAGCCCATATCCACGCAGATACACTTAAATCCTTGCCATCTTCGGAATTTGTGATTTTTGGATATAGATGACCGATTCGTTTAAATGCTTCTTCAATCATCCATTCGCCATAATAGCGAATATCCTCTGCTAATCCCTGTGCGCCCGCAGATCCGAAATCTAACATCACATTTTCCTGTTGGTGAACTGGTCTCATATTGGCAAACTTGTATGGAATGTCCGATATTACAGTTGTGATTGTCGCTGCCACTGCATTTAGGTCTGCAGATATTGCGTTTAAGCCTAATCTTTGGGCCTCAACAGGAATAGTGCCTCCACCAACAAAGGGATCAAATACCGCCGGAAGCACACCACCCGCATATCGGCTGATTTCATCTTTTGCCTTTAGAAGCAATTGCTCATTTGAAGCGTTCTCAACAACTGATAGGTCTTCAACCATCTGAAGCAGACGCGTTCTCTCATTGCTTTGGTCTTCTTCCGTAGGAAATATCTCTGGATGTCCTGCCGGGTCGTCAACAAGAGACGCAAATATAATACTTCTTGCCGCAGCCATTGAACGACGTGACCACCAAATATGAACTGAAGACGGCAAACCGTTTCTCGCTGTTTTTTCTCTTTCCGACTCACTGTTTATTTTAGAAACAGGTAGTGACGTTTCTATCAACTTTTTGTAGGGCATACCATCACCTCTGAATAATTAATCATTTATTTATAATAGAGAAATTTGCTCAGGCTTGATAGCATTAAGCTCAGCTGCTCTTGACTGTATTTCTGGCCAAGCAACTACCAGCGCATTGTAGGCATACGCCTCCTGCGCCCATTTCTTTCTTTCTGCGATAGTATAAAGGCGATACGCTAAGTCCTTTGCACGTTCTGCATTAGAGCCGAACATATTGGCAATTACATTTGCACAACCTTCGATGCCTTCCTTCTCCATTTTGTACGTAAGTTGTTGGCAGAGAAGCCAAATGCTACTCTCATTCTCATTTATTGTATCTGATAGCTCTGCACGTTCTATCAAATGGACAACGCCCTTCTGTGCATAAAGCATACCATGCGTGGCTAGAAGCTCCACAGATGTATTCTTTGCGGTGGCAAGTGTGTTTGCATCGCCAAACTTCATATCATTAAAGGCAACTTGGGAGTACAGCTCAACACAGAATCTGCTTTCGCTATCAAGTTCTCCATCTTGCTCGTTAAAATATAGATCAAGTTCTTGGTTGATAATCTGTAATGCGCTGCGGATGGTCATAGGAGTTCCGTCAGCTTCGAGTACTTTTGAATATTTTGAATATACTCCAATACCTGGTCCAATTGCTGATTGTGCCAAATCGACTGGTGCAATATTACTGCTTTGCAATTTTCTCAATGCTGATTTCAACTCTCGTTTCAGTTCATTTATGAAATTCCTTCTGGTGCACATAGGCGCTTCTGCAGGTCTTTTACGACACACAAGCACAATTGACGTTGCTAATGCGTTTGAAGAGTTTTCTCTTAATCTACCAGTCTTTTCGGTTCTTACAGGCCATGTTCCGGTAATATAAAAACCAGCTTTAATAATCGCGGATAGCATAGTTTCCCAGCCAGTCGAAACGGTATCAGTTTGAGAAGGCGTTGTTTCCGTTTCGCTTTGTTTATAAGCGTAATAGATTGAAACTGGATATTCTTCTCCGGTATACAAAAACATATTTTTACATGCCTCAAGCATACCATTCTCAAAGAAACCTTTAGCTTTATCCATGCTGTCTTCATTCCTAAATGGATTTGCAATCAACTCACTTGCCTTTGGCACCATCATTGTTCCGAAAATACTTGGGTAGATATCTTTGAGGTTTTTTCTTAGCCAAAGATAGAAATAATCTGACAAATCAGCGTATCCAATATTGTCGTAATATGGGGGATCTGTAGATACAAGAACGTTTCTCAATCCACAATCTATTTGAGCATCATGTTGGGTAGCAGTTCCACTGTCTAATCGTGGCGAAAAATTATTCACGCACTTAATCAAACTCGACATCATGCTATCAAAACTGCCGCAAGATCCAGAAAATGGGTTTGCTTCGGTATAATCCCAAGTCATAGGAATAGCTTGTCTTCCAAAAGTATGCGCTATTTGTTGATTGTTAACATGCCAAGTACAAACGGTAGAGTTGTAATCAGCTAGCTTGTCAATAGCAAAAGATAGATAAAGCCTCACCGCTTGTGCATATGCGCAAGCTCCCTTTCCACCATTATCTAGCCCAATGTGGTCATTGGGCATTCCTGCTGCAATTGCATCCTTTTCGATAATACTTTCCAAATCTTTTAGTGTGTCACAAAAAGTCGTAATTGCAACTAATTGACGATTTGAATACAGTTCCTCGAATGATGTAACACCATATCGTTGAATTCTAAACCCTAATGCCTGCTTCGGCATTGGTGAATACGACGAGTTTTCAGGAAGCTTTATATCAGCTGCCAATGCGTGTTCAATTGTTGGTGGAAGATATACTTTTCCTTTAGGGCCGTCCGCGATTATCGCAATCAAATCATTACCCATGCGATGGGCTTTACCTTCTGACCTGACATAATCCAATGGAATTGAAGCTCCACATGATATGCACTTGGCTCCAGTTCTATTGATGGTCCCACCTGGAATAATTTTTCCATATTCCATTTTATAGCTTATGGTTCCATCCTCGACTACTGGATGAATTGAAGCTATATTTCCTTTTTTCTTACAAATGGTGAACGACCTAATCAATGGGCTTTTGCAATTGCATGCAGGGTTAGGGCATTTTACCGTCCTTGCCCATACCCAAGCGACAACGTTAACCTTGGAGTTGCCATGTTCTTTCGGCAACTTGATGGTAGGATACACACTTCCTATCCTGCTATAAGTTTCTTGTTTTAAGGCTTCACCATAGTAACGTATGTCTTCTGATAATCCTTGTGACCCAGTCCAATCGTTTGGCAAAAGATTCAGTTTTTCTCTGATAACTTGATTTATTGGTGAAAAGTTGGCAAATCTAGGTGGAATTTCTATCATAGCTTTATTAATTGCAACAGCTACAGGATTTAAATCATGCGCATATGAATTTATTCCTAAACGCTGTGCTTCAAACGGGATTGCACCACCACCAGCGAATGGGTCAAGTAAAGAAGGTGGTTTACCACCGGTCGACTTCATTATTTCCGCTGTCGCTGCATTTAGCACCTCCTCATTGTTCGAGTTCTCCCATACAACTAAATCTTCCAAAATCTTAAATAGTCGCTTTCGTTCGTTGTTCTGTTCTTCTTCTGCAGGAAATAGTTCTGGATGAGATGACGGGTCGTCCACTAAGGAAGCCCAAATGACAGCTCTTGCAGCAGTTAATGGTCTCCTCGCCCACCACAAATGTAATGCTGCAGGATGTCCTTGTGTTATGTGCTTTTCTCGTTCAGCTTCACAATTAATTTTTTCAAGAGGAAGAGCTACCTCAATCAGTTTCTTTATTGACATTGTATTTGCCTCTTTCCTGATAGACTATTTCCGCATTGCGGATAAGGTTGATGATATCGTAGTTTACGCTTGTTGCTGTAAAGTCCGGCGCATTTTTGAAAGCCTTTTTCAGATAAATGGTTTTAGTATTCTGTTCATCTACTTCAACAATCGCCAGGATAAACTCATCAGGCTTATTCAAACCGGTAAGAATCTCATTTTTGGAGATTGTCACCGTTGTTGCGCCTTTAGCACGGCCTTTCACTTCAATGAATCGCAGGCATCCTTCGCCTGTACGCATTTCCTGGGGGATTTCGGACTCGATGTCGTATCCACATTTCTTTGCGCTGACATCTTTGGGAATAAAGCCCAAGCTTCGCTCAATGATCATTACTGCGTTCATGCCTGCGTATTCGATAGCCTGTTGATCTCCTTGGCTGAAGGTGCCTACCGTGGGCTGATGTACAAGGCGCTGGAGCAATCCTTTCGGAATAACCAAGGACCCGCCAACAATTACGGGAGGCATTGCGGAAATCATGCGTTCCGTGTCAATTTCCGCGAGGCGTTTTTGCATTCTTGCCTCCAGTTCCTCTGCACGTCTTGCAGCATTTGCAGAAGTGAGTCGCTGATTGCCTTTACCAGCGGCTTCCTTCTCCTTCAAATCCGATGCCCGGAAATCCCAGTACTGAATTTCCGCTGTCATTCGTTCTTTAACAGCTTTTGCGATTTTGTCCAGCATCTTAGTTTTGTGACCTTTTACCTCTGCATAATGCTCCGGTATGATTTCAGAAATTGCATAGCATTGTGCACGTTCTTCCACACCCTGCTTTAGCCAGCTCTGCTGAAGCACATGGTCGTGGATAGCAGAATACTCATCCTTAGTTACAGCACGGTAATCCAGATAAGGCGCATATCCTGCATTCATTGCTGTACCGTCTTCTTTCAACTCCACAAAATGAATGTTCTTGGAGATAACACGCTTGTTACCTGAAGGTAATACAACACCGTCTTGGATGGCATCTTCTATATAGAATAGCAATCTGGGGTCTGTGCCAAAGTCACTTTCATCAACAAAGACAGCGCCGTGTTTCATAACATCCGCATAACGTTCACGAATAAGATCTGTCGTCGCTTCAAGCAAAGGATGACCGGGGCAGATTAGCGATGCAGGAACCAACCCAGGGACATTGCAGTTGTCTTTTTCGAAGCAAATTCTTTCATAGCGCGAGAGGACTGACTCGCCAAAGCCTATCTGCATGTCACGGTTTCGAACGATAAAGGGCACAGATGTAATCTCATATCGACCATACTCTCGCTTATGAATTTTCCCTCCCAACGTTTTGAAGGCCTGTATGAAGAATGCTTCGACGAAGTGAGGTTGCAGTTTATGTGCCTCCATGCGTTCCATTTCGGCACGGATTTCCATGACCTTAGATACGTCCATAGAATCTTCTGTCAAAGCATTTTCAGCAATCAGTTCGCGAAACTTATCCGTATTCATCGAATGGTCAACAACCTGCCATAGACGCTGACGCACTTCGGGATCATTGCCATATCTAATTGCTTCTATGAGTAATTCTCTGAGTGAGCGATTGTTGAAGGTCATATCTCCAAGGATATCAAAGACCTTCCCGCCAAGTGCTGCCCGTTCTTCTTCCAGCTTGTTGAACAAGCACTGGAATACCATGCCTTCACGAGTTTCCTGAGAAACCAAATTCCAGAGGTGGCACACCTCTGTCTGCCCGATACGGTGAATACGACCAAAACGCTGCTCCAGCCGATTGGGATTCCAGGGAAGGTCGTAATTTATCATCAAGTGAGCTCGTTGAAGGTTAATACCTTCACCTGCTGCGTCTGTCGCAATCAGAATGCGAACGGTTTTGTCATTCTTGAACATCTCTTCAACCTTGCGACGATCGTCACGGAGCATACCGCCGTGAATCATAACAACAGATTCATCACGACCAAACAAAGTCCGGATTTTATCCGACAGATACCGTAAAGTATCTCTGTGTTCTGTAAAAATGATTAGTTTCTCACGCTGGCCATCTGTTGTAAACATGCATTCATTATCTTGGAGCAGTTTGGAAAGTTCGTCCCATTTGCGATCTTCACCGCTCAAACGGACCTCGTTTGCAATCCGCTCCAAATGTTTCAGAGTAGCAATTTCCGCTTCCAGTTCTTTTATTGTACGTGCAGCTGATGCCTGATCTGCTACATTCTCTTCCTCCTGCTCGATTTCAGCAGAGGAATAATCATCGTCGTCATAGTCAGTATTGAAATTAATTGTGGAGAGATACTCTGCTGCTTTCTTGCCAAGTTTTTCTTCGGACAGTCGATTTTCCAAACGTTCTCTTCTTCTCTTGAGAGACTGGAAAATTGCCTCCGGAGAAGATGCAAGTCTGCGCTGCAAAATCGTCAATGCGAATCCAACCGTGCTCCTACGGTCGTTTGAAAGTTGATCAGCACGGTTAAATTCTTCTTGCACATATGATGTTACTTCTTGGTATAAAATCGCTTCCTTAGGTGAAAGATCATAGTTTACTGTGTATGCCCGTCTTTCCGGAAACAATGGAGTCCCATCAAACTTGAGAAGGTCTTCTTTTACAAGACGGCGCATTATATCAGACACATCGATTGCTTGCGTGCTTGATCTGGCAGGACCTTCGAAGCGCTCTTGGTCGATAAGCGACATAAACAGGTGGAAATCTTCTTCTTTTCCATTATGAGGTGTGGCAGTCAAAAGTAGGAAATGCCTTGTGATGTCTGAAAGCAAACGACCAAGCTGGAAGCGCTTCGTGTAGTGGACTTCACTACCCCAGATGGTTGCAGACATTTTATGTGCTTCGTCCACTACAATTAAATTCCAATCTGTTGCTCTTAGTTTCTCTTGAAGCACTTCGTTTCTAGCCAGCTTATCAAGACGAACAATACACCGATTCGTTTCTGAAAAAACATTTCCACTGACAGATGTTTCTATCCTATCATTGGTAAGGATTTCGAATTTAAGATTGAATTTGCTATATAATTCATCCTGCCATTGTTCAGATAGACTGCCAGGAGAAACTATGAGGCATCGCTTTAAGTCACCGCGAATAATCAATTCCTTTAGTAGCAGGCCGGTCATTATTGTTTTTCCTGCTCCGGGATCATCGGCTAAAATATATCTCAAGGGTAGGCGTGACAGCATCTCCTGATAAACTGCAGAAATCTGGTGTGGTAGTGGCTCAATAGATGATGTATGTACAGCCAGATAAGGATCGAAAATATGCGCTAGACTAATACGATAGGCTTCGGATGCCAGTCGCATTAAGTCGCCATCCGCGTCAAAACTCCAAGGCAAATTTTTATTTTCTACTGTAATCCGTTCTTCGTCTTCTCTGTAAAGTAATTGGCTCGCAAGCTGTCCTTTACTATCTTTAAATGTGATTTCTAGTACAGCGTTCCCATACCACTTGACAGCCACGACATTCACTAGTTGATTCCCTGCGACTCCAGATATGCTACCGCCAACAATAATATCCTCAAGACGAGACATCAGCGTCCCTCCCATCAATTCATTCATTCGCATTACTAAACTTTGTCGTACGAAAACTACTCAGCAGTTTTCGCCGTCCTCAGAATCATCTTTTTCTCTAATGATTTTTTGAATCTTCGTTAACAATATCCATAATATCACCAATATTACAGTTTAACGCCTTGCATATACGTCGCAGGACATCTGTTGTAACGTTATCTCCCCTATTAAGCTTGTTTATGGTATAGGTACTGACACCTGCTAAGGAAACAAGGTCTTTTTTCTTTAAATCCTTGTCAATCAATAGCTTCCATAATTTTTTATAGCTTATCATGATGTCATCGCCTCGCTTTCTAAACCAAATCGCATACGCGCTCAACTAAGGCAAGTATACCACACCTAGGTGTAATTAACGAATAAAAATAGAGCGATAGCAAAATATTTCGGTGTTAAAGTGACAACTTGTTATGCAAAAGCAAAACGCTTTGGCTATTATCATTTTCTGGCGACATTAAATGTATTTATAGCTTAAAGTCTGAACGTAAGTTTTTCCTTTGTTCTATAGCAACCATTGCTTATTCTACCCGAAAACGCCATCATCCCAAAGAAACTGCATGAGTAACAAATGTAGGCTGGCTGCTTAATTACAGCCCATTACTCTTAATCCAATCATCTTCAAGTATTGCATGTCAGTATTAGACAAATAGAAAAAGTCTCCCCTATGTTAACTCGTAGCAGGAGACTAAGAAAAAGTTAGCGTTATTAAGCTAAAATTTCTATAAGCATATATAAGAGCATTATTACCCAACGCAACGTTCACAACTGAAGTCTTTAAAACGCATCTTCCAACTCTCTTTAGTTTTAGGCATTGTCAAATAACAGCCAACTGCCAGACCAAGAGCTATCTCTTCTTGACCATTTACTGCTGCCACTACACTACCAACAGCCAAAATGGTGGGTGGTATGTACTCAGGATTGTCTTTTAAATACACAAAAGCCTTTTCTATAATTTCCCCACAAAATGGTAATGCATTTATTTCCATCATTTTCTCTCCCCTTCTTTCTTTTCTTCGTTTGTATATCCAAGGTATTTGTTTAATAAATTTTTTAAACCAAAACCAGCCAATATTGGCGACAAAATCGGATTGGTTGTTATGGTTGCAAGCAGCAGACCAAGCAATGCAATAAAAACTGGTTTAGATAATTTCATGGTGCCTTTCTCGATAGAGGAAATTGTTTGTCGGGCCACGCCTAGCTTCATTGCAAGTTCCTCCTGCGTTAGCCCTAAAACAGCACGGATCATTTTGAGCTGGGATGCAAATTTATCTATGTCAGAATTTTTATTATCCAACTGGACCGCCTCCTTATTTCATTTTCTAAGTTAATTTTATATTAGAAAAATGCCAATGTCAAGACATTTTATTAATTTATTTTTCTTTTTTCTAAATTAATTTAACAAAATTTGATAGTTAATACTTAGGAAGATTCTAAGTTCATTGCGTTGAATCCTACATAAGAATACTTTGGGGCTGGCACTCGACACTATATAATCCAACTAAATGCAATATTAACTGCACTGCTTAAATAGCAACAAAAATAACTGGAAGTAGTATAATATTTTATATAAAACATAGCTATAGCTTAATGTTGATAATTTGATTCATAAATTGTTCCGTACGCAAAGATGCTATTTTAATCAAATTCGGCCTTTTTATTTCTGTAAAAGCCCGTCTAATTACGATTACAAGGGTGAAACATATGCTTAAAAAAGATGACTTCTTTAATCCCTTTGCATTGGCTGAATTTACAAATGATTATTGTTTTCTTTGTGGTTGCAAACTCGACGATAAAAACAGAAGCGATGAACATGTTTTTCCGAAATGGCTCCAGCATGAATTCAAGCTTTGGGATCAGTTTATTATATTAGCTAACAATACTTCTATTCCGTATAAACTTTTGACCATCCCATGTTGCAAAAACTGTAACAACGTTCATCTCTCTTCCATGGAAAATGATATAAGAAAAGCTTATCAAAGTGGATATGCCGAATTCAAAAACCTTGACGACCAACGCATATTTCAGTGGACGTTCAAAATCTTTTACGGGCTTTTATTCAAGGAACTTTCACTACTTTCTAATCGTAGAAACCCCAGTTCTGGAACCATAATGAAGCCAGAAGTCCTGGAACAATATCGAAACTTGCATTGCTTTCTTCAGTCCGTAAGAATTCCCTTTGAATTCATAAATATAAAACCCTGGTCTATTTTTGTCGTTGAGACCAGGGCCTGCGATGATCCTACACTTAACTTCAATTACCATGACAATATCAATGGATTAGCATTCTCCATCCGCATGGGGGGCATTGGTATTGTGGCAAGTTTTGAAGACGCCAGCGCACAGAAATTTTGTCTCCAAAGTTATTATGATAATTTGGAAGGAATTAAGCTCCATCCAATCCAATTTGATGAGTTAGCTGCTAAAGTTGCATACAAATCTTTTTTGCTTAACAGAATACCTAAATACCTGACCATCTTTCCCGATGATCAATATTCACCTTTTTATGTTGATACACTAAACCTGCAGGGTTTTGACGCTACCCCCGTCTTTAACGAATGGGATCAAAAAATCTACGCCAAAATTCTTGCTTCATATTGGGCTTCTTATGGACTCACTTTGCCGGACATTTACCGTGAACCAAATGAGGTCTTGTCATTTATTGAAAATAGAGACGGCAGCATCATAGTTTTGAACCTTGACGGTACCTTGAACTACAACAAAAAACCAATAAAATTGTAGGATTAATATCATGTGTTTCTGTATCTTTAGCTAGAGGAGAATTAAATAATGATGTCTAGCAAAATTAAACCGTCCTCTGTTTACCAACTTAAGATAGCTACATTGGCAGCTTTAGATTTTAAGTATGCTCCAGGAGAGCTACTACTTGTTGTCAATAAACACAAGCAAAGACGTGGATATTCTCCAAATGTAAAAGTCAAGATGTACGAACGTGCTAATATTGTTATCAATGGTCTTAAAAACGGAATCACAAGTAAACGTCAACTGTCCAACCTGTGCGGAGAAAACTTCACCGAAATTCATAAAATCCTAAAATTGCTTTGGGAAAAAGGCATAATTGAAGATTATCATATGAACTATTACAATGTAATACCAAAACTGCTCATTCCGTTAGACATAGCCTTGCTTCGCCATGGGCTGGAATGGCGACGTGTAGAAGATATTAAAGTCGCTGACTATATTGCGCAACCCATATCGAAAACAAACAATGCACCAGTTATTCTCGATATGGTTGAATTGCTATCAGAATATTATCCAGTAACTAGTAAATATGTATATGTTTCCGGAAATGTGAAGCAGGGCTCCTGCACGCCGAGCATATTCGAATGGATGGAGAAAAACGGAATCCCTGTTTCCAAATATGGAGATAGAAGTAAATTGCTAAAAGAAAACAATTGGACTGTTAAGGGATATGAAGTCGCGCTTCGAACGATTAAGGGCGGCAAATCGCTTATACGCATAGCGCGTTTTCTCGAAATAACCCCTGAAATTGCCTTTGCCATGGGTCTTTATCTTGCAGAAGGAGCAAAAAGTAGCCCTGGTTTTTTCTATGCATTGAATATAAAAGAAGAAAGTCTGTTTAACCGTGCAAAGACTGCTCTGAAGGGAATCGCGCCTTATGCTAAGACTTATTTTAAACATATAAAAGGTACTAACGCAGCACGTGGTTTTTTTAACAGCATACCAGTTGCAATAATGATGGCAAAACTAATGGGAACTGGCGCACACACTAAGAAAATCCCCAGTTTTTTAGAAAATGCACCAGATGATGTGCTCCTTGGATTTTTAGAAGGATATGCTTCAGGTGATGGCAGCTCTGGTGTTGAAAAACCAAACCCATCGAAAAAATCTAGTAAAAGACTACAAAGAATAAATATTGCATCATGCAACTTAAATATATTATTGACTGTTCGCAAGCTAATGCTTCGTTTCGGTATTGTTGCCGGCATATATTCCAAAAAACCATGTACTTCTTCATACAAAGGACAGATCATCAACGGCGGTATAAACTATGAGCTAATAGTTACCGGCGAACAAGGTTGCAAAATATCTCAGTTACTATGGGGACATTTTGAAGGAGAAAAAACAGGAAGAACCGCAAGATGCTCGTTTATACTTGGCGATTATGTTTGTCTTCGAGTACAGAAAATAAATTTTACAAACCAAACATAACTTGTGTCATCCTTTGTATGCGAATATAATCCGAGCTTTGGTCGTACTTATTAATAAAGAAGTTAAAAGCCCGAAGGGCTGTTAATCACGAGAAGCATTTGGGTATCAATTTGGGTAGCAATACTACTTAGTAAACCCCGGAAATGCTATGAAATTTTATTAAAATTAATAAAATATGGAATGTAATTTTACTGCTTTCAATCAGCCGTAGAGCAAGTAAAAAAGCCACAGTCAAAGACTGTGGCTTATCGTTTTAGAATGGTGACCCTGGGGCGACTCGAACGCTCGACAAACGGCTTAGAAGACTGTTGTTCGTCTTTAAATGTCTATATTCTGCCAATCATAACAGACATTCTGCTGCGGATAAAATATTTTTCCAGCCAAACCGAGGTCTTTAAATTTTTCAGCGGCCTCGGTGTGCATTGGCAAGATTATAGTATTTTCATCGCTGCATATATTGCATAATTTTTTGATTGTTTCTGTTGATGCGTGTCCACTTGTATGAAAATTTTCTATGCGGCCATCTCCCCACGCCTGCAGAAATCCTTTAACGTTACCATAATCTTTATATCCATTCCATATTGAATATAAAAGCAGCCCATTATTACGATATGGTTCCATCCTTTTTACGAACTTATCACCACTACTGCGCACCAACATGCAGAAACCTTTATCGTTAAAATATTTTGTTATCTTGTCGTTGTTTACATACCTATCATTGTAAACAAAAAGATTACGGCATTGATAAAAGGGTGTATTATTACAATTTTGATCAACTGCCTGCAGGACATCCCGTTGATATTCGTCCACCACGAATGCTCTGCCCGTTTTCATTGCTGCATGATATAAAGCAGCAATCCGGTCGATATTTGTTGATGAACATAAGACGAATAACGCGTTTTCTTCCCTCATGAGCGTTTCTGCCCGCCGCTCCAATGCGTATTCTGTTTCAATGTTCTTTTCTTTTCGTGACAGCATTGTTCCCTCAGTAATAATGCAATCAACCTTACCTATATATTTTTCAGCAGCGGGCAAAAGCCCCTTTCCTGTAAATCCGTGCGAGCGATAATCGCCGGTAAACAGGATTTTTTTGTTTTCCTGTAAAAGTTCTATGACAAACATGTGAGCATCAAAGGCCGAATGGTCAACGCGTATAGGCAAAATATTGAAAGCGTTTCCAACAACAATCTTATTGGGAGCATCTACTTCCGTGAAAGCTTCGACTCTTTTCAAAAACTCTTTATGGGTGCGGCCGCATAAAACCGAGAACACCGCCTTTGCTCCTTTACCCATATACACGGGTATCTCAGGCAAAACATATCGCAGTAGTCCGTTGTGGTCACCGTGATAATGCGTTATGAAAATTCCATCGCAGTCAGGTTTTCCACAAGTAACGCCCTCTATTTGCGGTGTAGGTTCTGGCGCCTCATTTGTCCCGTTTGGTAAATCAGAACCAAAATCAAGGATAATACGCGAGCCATTCGAGATAATTTCCGTAATGCCTCCGCCGATACGGTTGGTGTCTTTATAAAATTTTAAATTCATATGCGTACACATCCGTTCAATAGCTATTTTTTGAATTTTCAATATCGAAAATCTCGGGAAACATCGATTTAAGAAGCCTTTCTTCATGCTCCTTATGCTGCCTATTTCTGCGACGGCGTTCCCTCTGCGAACAAGGCTTTCTTCCATCAAGGTAAGCCGACACATCGCGTATTCTTCTCCATTTTACCGGAGCTAAAATATTCCCCTCCATATCTACTGCGCCCCATAATTTCTTCCTTCTGACAAAAATTGGTGCTTCAGGTGCAGCGCAGTCATCGTCTTTCCAATGCAAATCATCCCATATTAGCGGTATTATGGGCTTGCCGTCTTGATTAATGATGCCTGCAAGACCATTCTTTTTGGCAAAGGCGTAAGCTTCGGGATTACTCCAGTCATGGTTCCTGGCGCATAAGTCGCTTACATAGTCGAATTCTGCAGGCACTCTTATCTTTCCTGTATAAACGTCCATGAATCCCCATTTGCCCTGATTTGAAAATTGCGCTATTCCGCGATACAAGCTCATGACTATAAGTCCGTGTGGTACGACGAGAACGTCAAAGGGGCTGAGTCTATCATCCGCATATGCCAAAAATGGAATTGTCTTATCCTTTGCATCCAGCGCATATATAGTATCACCAATAAGTACCGCATCCGCATAAGCATCAATTTCGACTCCTACTATGCGGTCAGGCCTGACACTTCTGGAAAGAGTCTGCCAAACCGTACACTTCTGTTTCAACGGATATTGCAGCTTTTTTTGCTCCAAAATCTCCCCTGTATTCATATAAGCCCTCAACGGCCTTGTCATTTTGGCTTTGATGATAACAATTACTATGGTATTCGCTGGTAAAATTATTCTTCCTCCAGGTTTCATTCCCAGGCCTGCAGAGATTGTTTCCCAGCCTTTTTTTATTGCTGCCTGCTTTCTCTTGTCTAAGCTTGTCGAACCTAAAAATTCATCTAAATCAAGCAAAAAATTCTCCGTTTTCTCAACCAGTAGAATGCCGCCTTTTGCTATGGCGATTGCTTTTTTGAAATCATCGGCCGTACTACCGTAATGAGGAATCCAGACGCTAATTTTGTTTTTATCAATTGTCCGGCTGGAAAAAGCAGCCCAGCAGTACAACTTGGATAATTCAGCGACCACGTATTCACTGTCTTCATGCCAAAAATATGCTTTTTTGCTATGCCTGTTTAGATGGCGTCTTGCCCCTGCGGCCAGTTTTCTGGCTTCTTCAAAATATTCTCCAAAAGCCGGATATTCGTTTTCCTTCTGCGCAAGCCTTCTCAGGGAAAAATACCTTGGTCCCTCCATAATCTTTATTTCCAAATCATTTATTCCCGTATCGTCGGTCATTCTTATCAGTCTCCTAACCTACCAGCACTCAAGATTAATCATGCTTTCAAATTCGCACAACTCGACATAATAGCAGTTTGGAGCAAGTTCACATTCAATATTGTTGTTTGTCCAGAATTCATCTACCTCTGAATTGTCACTGGTGTTAAATTCCTCTGAATATTCATGGTAAATATATATGCCTATTTTCTCCAATTCCTGCACATCTCTTTTCATAGTACGCTCGCTCAGGACTGGAAACGCCGTTTTATACCAACTTGTATAGTTTTCCTTTGAAGGCTGAACGTTATCGAACGTCCACTCAATAAATTTTACAAGCCTTATTAACTTATCAAGGTGCATATTACGAGCAGCATTTGCCGTATATTGTACAGGCAAATAAGGACAAAAATACCTTAAGCCGCTTTTATTTACATAGCTTTTCTTGCCCCGGTCATAATAAACATCAATCAGACCAGCTCGTTTCAAATCATCTATGTCACGGTTCAACGTGCGTTTCGTTAATCCTGCGATTACTTCCTCAAGGTCACGAAACTCAATGCCACCCAGCGACGTATAGAATTTAGCGAAAATCAATAATTGCCTTGTAAATTTACTTAATGCTTCTGCCATAACCGCACCCTCAGGAATATTTCTTGTTATTTTAACTGCCCGGTCGTAAGAAATAATCATTTTTTTCATTATAACATAGCGTTAGTACTATAATACGGACAGCAGTGTGCCAGAATTCATTTTCCGGACTGCTGTCCGTTTTCTCGTTCATGTCATCGGCATACTGCTGTCTTTTTTATAAAATCATCTCTTTTATACTCTAAATATAAATATTTGGAAAGTTGAATCGGAGATGATTAAAAATGCTATTTCTCAAATTAAAGTACAAGGTTGTGAAATCGCCACCAACCGAGGCGCCTGATGAAGAGAAACCTCAATTAATAATCAAGCAAAATGCCGACACCACCTGCGTTGTTCCTTCCGAGTGCAGGTTTGGCAATATTACCTTCGGTGCAGCGACCAAGGCAAAAACGGCTTCAACTGCTTTGGAAGCCTGTAACGAATATTTAAAAGAAAAGGATATCAAAGCCGAACTCATAGATCAAAGGGAGATAACCGCAACCCAGTTTTCCTTCATGCTGAGAAAGATATCAAACAGATATGACTTCGATGAAAATGCCAGTTTTGTCACGGATACTTTCGGGTTGGAGCTATATGAGAAACGAAGACCACGCGGTTTGGATATCAAAGAAAAGATGATTTTAATGACATATTCCAATCGTTCAGCTAAATCAGCAGTAAAGGCGCTACTTGGTTCCAGCCTAATTTTGCCAGAATTCAAACGTATTTTTACTCAAAAACAAGACAAGTTTGTCGGCCACCCTGTCCACTATATTTTATCTGCAGAGAACGCAGACACAGCACTTGATATTTGCGAAATTCTGCTTGGCTCGCTTTTCACCGCTAACAGGTTGATGAGCCGGCGCTATGCGCTTTGCAGTTTCGATTTCAGGTTTGGCCTCTGCCAAAAAGACACGATGCAGGAATTGAAGGCGCTCTATTCAGTTTCACAGGGAAGCACCATCGTGATAGGCTGCAACCTGCCAATTTCGTCAGATGCAGCTAGTGATACAAAGGTTATGACAGAAGTTTCCAACTCTCTCAAAAAGCTAGTCGAAGAATACGGACAACAAACGCTTACTGTATTTTCTTTTACCCATGAAAGTGCTTCTTTAAAAGATATTTTTCAAAAAATCTTTGCCAATACGCTGACAGTAGAGTTGTCGGATGATATCCCGGCAGGCAGAGAAGCACACAATTATCTCAAAAATTTAGCCGATTCCTATAACTTAACAGAACGTTATGGTCTTTATAGCAATCTTGACAAAAATTCAGCCTGCTTTCATCCCAGTGAATTAATGTCATATTTTAAAAACTGGCATAACAATCTTTTGCAAACTAAGTATTTCCCTCAATATGCAGGCTTGAAACCGCCGGCATCAGAAGTTCCTTCCGTAGCAGCAAGCGGGATGACTATGCTCAAAAACATGATTGGTCTTGAGGAACCCAAGAGAATTATTCAGCAAATCCTGGACTGTGCAAAAGTGCAAAAGCTTTTTGCCGAAAAAGGTCTAACTAGTGGTCAGCCTTCTCTGCATATGGTATTTTCAGGAAATCCCGGTACTGCCAAGACGACGGTTGCCCGCCTCTTCGCTCAGATAATGAAAGAAAACGGTATCTTGTCAAAAGGCGAGCTTATCGAAGTGGGGCGAAATGACCTGGTCGCACGTTATGTCGGCTGGACTGCCAAAGCAGTAAAAGCCAAATTCGCCGAAGCCAAAGGTTCAGTTCTTTTCATTGATGAGGCCTACTCCCTCCTGGATGAGCGCACAGGTTCCTTTGGCGATGAAGCTATCAATACCATAGTCCAGGAAATGGAAAATGCCCGTGAAGACACAATCGTTGTCTTCGCGGGCTATCCTAGTGAGATGGAACATTTCATGTTACGCAATCCAGGTCTGAGCAGCAGAATCGCTTATCATATAAACTTTCCTGATTATAATGAGGAGGAATTATTTGAGATTGCCATCAAGATGTTAAAGGAACAAAACCTAAAACTTGATTCATCTGCCATACCAATAGTAAAAAGCATTATAACATCTGGCTGTAGACAAGAAAATTTCGGTAACGGGCGCTATGTGCGCAACATTTTAGATAAGGCTAAAATGAAGCAAGCCTCACGGTTAGTAGCAACAAATGCGAAAACGTTAGGGAATAATGATATCTGCGCTCTTAAAAACGAAGACTTTACAACAGAAAATATTCTGATGGAACAAGCAAACAATCAAAAAGGCAAAATCGGATTTCGTTTATAAACAAATATGAAATTTAAATGGATGCTTGTAAAACAGATACAGTTGTTATATGCTTGAACTAAATCTAAGTGTAATAAACTTTTTTTTTTGGGGGATGATACTCAAATGGAAATGAATGGACACAGGCTAACAAAAATGCCAAAAATATCAGATGATACTAAGAATACTATGGCTAAACTTTTGGGTAAAGAAGGACTGGTTATCGTAGGCCCATCTGGTACTGATTCTAAAGACAATCATATGAGAATCTATATCTATGGTGGTCGTATAGGTGGCGCACCCTTAGGAAAAGCAGAATGGGAACTACCCTCAGATGCTTATAAAAATCACAATAGTATGTTAGAAGAATATTTTTCGGGTGAATACAACAAAGAAGACAAGAAAAAATTATATGAACAAAATGATGATTTTCTAAAAGCTATTGTCACCGCAGCAAAAAATAGATTTAAAAGTGAGGGGACCATTAAAGAACGAGCTGTACAAACGGATCTTGTACGCAAATATTTGTCTAAAGAATTAGAGTCAGGTTACATTATTTGTGATATGGAACATGCTGTACCACAGGGAAAAACTCCAACCGGTAAAAAAAGGTCAGATTTTGATATAATTATATTGAATCCTCATTCAGGTAAAGCTGGATTAATTGAGTTAAAATCCAATTCCAAGGCATGTGAAAATATCAAGAGCGGTTTGAAAGCCCATTTAGAAGATATTCTCGACTGTATGAATCTTGAATATGTCCGCGATAATATCTTATATAGATATGCATGCCTACAAAATGCCGGACTAATTTCAAAGGATCTCCCAAAGGCTACAGACATTGAGCCGATTTTCTCTGCTTTTGGTGGTTTCCTTTTCATTGATGATGGCAGCAAGACTTTAAGCACAAAAAAAGATGTCGTTGAAATATGTGAAAAATGCTTTGAAGATGATATTAAATATCTTGAAGAGAAAGAAAACAAAATCAGGTTTTTATATGCTGATAGTGCAAACGATGTAGATTTTACTCAAATGCAGTCATGGGTTGACTTCAAAAAGAGTTGACGACAATTTGACGACAACGCGGTGGAAAACAGTAAAATTTAATCAATCTTACTCGTTGTTTATAATGCTAAAAAATGGCGTTATTACTAGCTTTTCATCGCCTGTCGTATTTAGTAAACATTCGTCTCTTAGAATTGACATCGAAGAGGTCTGCAGTTCGAGTCTGCCTAACCCCACCATTTTCAATAAATAACAGAGCCACTTGCGTGTTTTTCGCAGAATGGCTCTGTTTTTGTTTTTAATCTTCTTACAAAACAGTTAAAGCAATAGAGCATCACCCGTCCAATCCCCTTGAAGCCCTGCACATCTTTTCATAAAGATTTCTGAAAATGTTGTCAGGATCTGTTTGCCTCTTAACAAAATCATAATTTTCTTTATTCCATATACTCCAAAATTCCTTTTCAGAATATAAGTTGGTGGATATGAGTGTTTTTATGCCTCCGAGCTCCATCAGCTTTTCCTCGATAATTCTATAATAATGTTCAGGATCATCTCTGTGCATACCATATATTGCGATGTCAAGGAAGAGTTCGTCCTTCACATTTTTAAGAAATTCATCGGAAATCCATTCATATTTTCGTATGATTTTGTAAGGAACGCACCATAAAGGAAAATGATTAACTTCTTTCTTAAACCAATCCATAAATTCGTTTATCCTTGAAAAGGGAATAAAAGTATCGACTGTTATAGGAATAACATTTGAAGGTATCACCTTTCTGAATGTATTGGCTGCACCCAATGTGACATTTGAATTAATGAACCAGCCAAATAATATTCTTCCAAGCAACGATTTCGGATACACATTGGTCACACCCTTGTTGTATCTGAAAAAATAATCAGGTGTTTTCAGGTAATCTTCTTTTCTTCTGGCAGTACTGAGATAATAGACATTCATCCACTCATAGCTATGTGTATATGGAGCCTTGTCGACAAAATTGCCTGTGCTGAGGACATATTCTTCCGGTGAGTGAATAATACCGTCCATATAATCTGTATCTTTTTTAGTATAGTGCCCCCATATAGCTTGCTTGTATTCTTCCAGGCTCCTGTATTTTTCATATGAAACTTTTACAAAGGGCTTTACAGGTATTAGCCTGAATTTGAGCAGTGTGATTATTCCTAATGTGCCGAAAGTACCATGCAACATCTGAAACAATAGTTGATTTTCATTATCAGGTGTGCATATCAGCACATCACCTTTGGCGGTTACTACCTCATATTCAAGACAGCTGTCATGAAACCCGCCAAACTTGTATGACATTGATTCAATGGAACACCCTGCCACAGCACCGCCAACAGTTATTGTTTTTAGCTCAGGTACAACAACCGGAGCCAATCCGTGCTTAATTGTCGCATCCACAACCTTCGTAAATGTAACGCCAGGCTCTGCTATGCAAACAAGCCTTTTTTTGTCGATTTGAATTATTTCATCAAGGTCACTGATGTCAAGCTTCTCGTCAAAATGCCTCTTGTCAGCTGGTTTTGGAACTTCATGTGAAACTGCCTTCTTCCTCAGAGTCAAAGGAGCAGTACTTCTTCGCTCTTTCAGTTGTTGTGCTATTCTGCTCACTTTTTCTTCATGAGACAACATTACACTCAACTCCTCCGCTTATTCTCCGCGAAATACCGGCACAAAACTTTGCATCTTCCTTGATTTTTAGTCTAATAATATAATCCATTAACTAGCAAAAAGCTATGACCTCTTTGTAAAAACCAAGGGTCATAGCTTTTATTTAGCCTTTTAAAGCTATCAATACATTATAACCGAACGAGCTATAACGCTTATGTGCTTAATGAAATGCTAAATACAGTAACAATTTCACTATTTAGCATTTATCTCACAATCAAAACCGGCATAGTAGCATACTGAATAACACTGGAACTGACGCCGCCCAAAAGAAAGTCTGTGACTCCGCTAAGTCCCCTGCTGCCGATAACAATTGCTTCACAACCGGAAGATTTGGCTTTAGAAACAATCCTTTCCGAAGGATGGCCCACCTCTAAAACATATTCAACATGATTAGGATAATTAGCTAATTTTTTCTTAGCCATGTCCAGAACCTTTTCTCCGGCTTCTTCCAACGCACTGTTCACCTGATAAAGAGTAGCGCTGTCCCAGGGAATTGTCAGCGGCACTATATTGCCGCTGTAAGGCTCTACAACATTAATTATCAGAAGATCGCCTTCAAAATTTTCGCCAAGAACAACCGCTTGTTCAAGTGCCCTCCAGGAATTATCAGAACCATCTACCGGAACCAGAATTTTTTTGAACATATATAACCCTCCCTCTGGATGCATAATTAACTTATTTTTTTCATACAAATAATCATATGTCATAGGAATACTATTATTTAGGCCCTTTGAGAATAAGATTTGGAACACATCCATATCTGTAGCACGAAAAGAAGCAGCACAGGACTGCAGATATAAACTCCACATTCGTATAAAGCGTTCGTCAAATTTCTCTCTTATCTCATCAATATGAGCCACAAAATTCTTATGCCAAAAATCAAGAGTTTTAGCGTAATGCATGCGTAAACTCTCAATGTGCATTGGATGAAAATCATATTCTGGCAACTGCCACATAATTTCTCTCAAAGAAGGTACGTAGCTTCCAGGAAAAATGTGTTTTTTCATCCAGGTATTAGAGGCGCTTTTCTCATTAGCGCAGGTAATCGTATGCAACAGGGATATACCTCCTGGTACTAATAAGTTCTTTACTGTTTCCATGTATTTGTGCAAATTTTCTTTACCAACATGTTCAAACATACCAACACTGACTATTTTCTCAAATTGATAAATTTCTTGCTCCATATCCAGGTAATTCATTAGTCTGACATCAACTTTGCCGTTAAGACCCTGTTCTTTTATTTTTTCTTTTGTTTTGCGGTACTGCTCTTCACTCAAGGTTATGCCAAGAGCATTTACCCCATATTCTTTAGCAGCCCTTATAATGAGTTCACCCCACCCACTACCGATGTCAAGCAGCCGCTCGTCTTGGTGAAGATTAAGTTTTCTAAGGATATATTCAATCTTATTAGCTTGTGCCTGCTCCAAGCTTTCATCAGAACGAGTAAAATATGCGCAGGAATAACTCATGGTCTTGTCCAGCCAAAGTGAAAAAAAATCATTACCCAAATCATAGTGCAGCCTAATATTGCTCTTCTGCTCTGCTTTATTTATTAACCTATTGATTTTACTTGTAATGTTTAATATTTTCGTGTTACAAAAGATATTTTCATTCTCAGCCATCATTGCAAGTAGTACTTCCAGTCTGCCTTCGAAATCGATAATCCCGTCCATATATGCCTCGCCTAATGCCAGGCGAAAGTCTTCTGTTGCCATATGCTGAGGTTCTTTGTGAAATATCAAATGGAACTCTGGCGGATCATCTCCATACACACATTCCTCTCCGTCCCAGAATGTGACCTTCAAGGCACCATGCTTGATACCATTCAATAGCTGCTTCAGCAATAGTTTTTTCATCCCTACCACCATCCATATCTTTTATCCTAGCCAAAGATTTCTGGATATCTTAACATTAAACTAATCAACATTAGTCTCTAATGTTAACAGCTGTGATATTTTGCGAATATTCTTTCTATAATTATAGTATATCAAACAATACAAATCAATGCAGTCTTTTTCAAGAAAAAAGGTAACGCTGTCATCCCAAAGCAGACAGCGTTACCTCATTACCGCATTTCTTATGAACTTATTCTACCAAATTGCTGGCTGATACTATTATTTTAGCATATCTTCAGGATTGATATTTTCATTATCAGCCGGTGACTTATATGGTGATTCTTTGGAAAAAGTTGCAACGCTCTTTCTTGAACGAGCGGCAGAAACCACTGTTCCCGGGCCTCCGATGCAGCCATTTTTGCACGCCATACCTTCTAAAAGCAAACCATTTTTCATGCCTAGCTTTGCCAGTCTCATAACCTTAACACATTCAGCAAGCCCTTCTATGCATTCGACCTTGACATCCATGTCCGGATTTATTTCGTGAATTCTTTCTTTAACCGCCTGTGCTACACCGCCGCCGACAGCATAACCTCTGCCAGTTACGGAAGCGTCTTTGATCTTGCCTTCGACTTCTATTTCAGCTGGCTCAATTTCTTTGGCAACAAACATACCCATTAGTTCTTCAAAGGTTATTACAAAATCGACATAGTCTTTGACATGATCCTGCAGTGCTTCAAGTTTTTTGGATATACAAGGTCCAATGAAGACAACTTTGCTGTCAGGATGGTTCTTCTTGATATGGTGTGAAGTATACACCATAGGCGTACTGGATTCTGAAATATAATCGTTAATCTCAGGGAAATTTTTCTCCACCATCAACTTCCAGGAATAACAACAGCTCGTTCCCATAAAAGGCTCTTTTTCCGGAACGGTTTCGACAAATTCCTTCGCTTCATTCAAAGTTGTAAGGTCCGCTCCCAAGCCGACTTCTACAACGTCCTTGATACCAAGTTCACGAATACCATCAAAAACCTGCTCCGGTGTCGTCAAAGCACCGAATTGCCCTACAAAAGAAGGCGCAATAATGGCATATACTTCCTTGCCGCTGGTTATAGCCTTAATTAGCTGAAATATCTCAGATTTATCGGAAATCGCGCCAAACGGACATTCCTGAATGCAATTGCCACAAGCCACACATTTGCTGTCATCAATTTCTGCCCGACCGAGATAGTCTGATTTTATCGCGTTCACACCACAGCTTGCAGCGCAAGGACGTTCATATTCGACAATGGCATGGTAGGGACATTCAGTCTTGCAGCGGCCGCATTTTATACACTTAGCCTGATCAATAAGTGCACCGCTTTTTTCAATTGTAATCGCATTTTTAGGGCAAACATTCTTACAAGGATGTGCAAGACATTTGCGGCAATTATTTGTGACAAAAACAGTTCTTTCCGGACAAGCTTCGCAGGCAATCTTAATAACAGATACAAGCGGTGGTGTATAAACCCTTGTATCCACATCTACATTCTCTATACCTTCTGAAATTGGTCCCGTTTCAGCAGCTGTTCTGGCGTCGAGACCCAAAGCAAGCCTGAGTCGCTCTCCAATAACAGCTCTTTCGCGGAAAATATTTTCTCTATAATGGGCTTTCTCTCCCGGTATCAAGCGGTATGTCTCATCGCCCAGCTTTTTCAGGTCCTCATCCTCATAGGCAATTCTGGCAATGGCCGCAAACACCATCCTTCGGATATTGATGATGTCATTATAAAATTCTCTCACAATCTTATCTCCTTGTGCTTCTGGCTTTTGTGTTTATCGTTCCCATTACTACTTAGTCAGAATATTGTCAAAGGCCGCATCTAATACTACTGACATAATCTCCTCACGGGAGGCATTATGATAGATAACGCCATCTACTACGACAACCGGAGAAACTGCTTTCTTTATCTTACACTCTCCCAGACATCTTGCTATCTCAATATCGAGATCAAAAACAGGGTTAACGCCTTCTTTCTTAAGAATAGTTTCTTTAAGATTCTCAAGACTGGCTATAATACTGTCGGCTCCCATCATTGTACAGTTTGATCCAACGCAGACTACTATTTTCATATCTTATTCCTTTCGCTGATCTAACTAATTGTTCCATTTTCTAAGCTATATTTTTATTTTATCATATTATTAAGCTTAATAGTTATCATCTTTTATTTCATAAAAACGCCGCCGTTAATATCCAAAGTTGTACCAGTAATATAACGGGCACGCTCAGAAGCCAAAAACGTAATGCCGTCAGCCACATCTTCTGGTTTTCCTACACACCCAAGTGGAATTACATTCATCGGAATGCTCATTTCCTTAGTCATTTCTGTGGCAATAAACCCTGGTGCCACTGCATTGACATTCACATTGTACTGTCCCAAATAACGAGCAAGTGATTTTGTTAGTCCAATAACTGCAGCCTTGCTCGCCACATAATCTGCCGAAGTGGCAATCCCGCCTACTTCGCCTGCCAATGATGCGACATTAATGATTTTGCCGCTATTTTGTTTTTTAAATATTGGTATGACAGTCTTAACACAGTTCAAAATTCCTTTGAGATTCACGTCCATAACCTGATCCCATTTATCCTCGTCTATGTTTTCAAATGGTTGAGACAAATTGCATATTCCTGCATTATTGACCAATATATCAAGGTGACCGAATTCCAGATAAATTCTTTCAAAAGCTGCTTTTACAGATTCTCTGCTGGTAACATCAAGCTCTTTAGCGCTTGCCTTGCCCGGGTATAAGTTATTTATATTATTCACTGCTTCCCTGTTAGTTTTTGCATTTCTGGCCATAATTACTACGCTTGCCCCTGCTGCCGCCAGGCTTACAGCCGTCGCGTAGCCTATACCCTGATTGCCACCTGTTACAATTGCCAATTTGTTTTCCAGATTCATTGTTTATCACTCCTGAATTTTTATTCTCCAGCAGCTGTGCATTGTATAATTACAAAAATAGTTATTGCGCACACTCTATATACAAATACTTTGTTGACTGGGGTTGATATTGAATTTTAAGTCATTATAGTAAAAATAATTTTTTAAGTCAATAAAATTTATTTACGAAATAGCTTGACTCCTGGATAACAAAAAATTATAATAGCACTAATTTATTATTAAACATTTTTCAAGCGATGAAGCTTAAAGGTTCTCAGCCTTTAAGCTTTTTATTTTTAACAACAAAACTGCAAAAATTAAAGCAACGGCGCTTATTGGTTAATTATTAACCTCTAAGCGCCGTTTTTTATGAAACTTTTCAGGATATTATGAAAGGAGTGAGCACTATCAATGCCTATCTAAAAAAATACATTCCGCTCGTTGATTTTTTAGCTGAAGTATTCGGTGATGACGCCGAAGTCGTTCTACAAGATGTTTCGGATTTTAACAACTCCGTAATATCTATTCGTAATAATCATATAAGCGGACGTAAATTAGGTGCTCCGGCAACAAATCTCGTGTTAAAAGTCATGAATGGAAATTTTACTGACAAAAACTATGTAACAAATTACCGTGGTGTTTCCGCTGCGGGCAAAGTAGTACGCTCTTCGACCTACTTTATCAAAGATGATAAAAATGTAGTTGTCGGCATGCTGTGCATCAATATTGACATTGACAAATTAGTACAGCTAAAAAATCATCTTGATGGCATCTTGAAACTGCCAGAGGAAATTTTTGAAAAAACAACCGAAAGGTTCAGCGTCTCCGCTGAGGGGTTGGCTTCGGACAGTATTGAAACAATTCTGGAAGAAAGCGGCATATCTCCGGAGCGCATGTCACAAGAAGAAAAAATAGAAGTTGTTTACAAACTCGACAAAAACGGTGTTTTTCTTGTTAAAGGTTCCATTTGCAAAGTTGCTTCAGTTCTCAACGTTTCCAATGCAACCATTTATAGATATTTAAGCAAAATCAGAAGGGAGGTCTAATAGCACTTCATAGTTTAGTTTCTGCAACGCACCAAAAATAAAAATATCTTTCGTCTTAAAGGGAGGACATTACATGAAAAAGAAAATGAGTTTATTAGTTACGTTGATGCTTATTACGGGTCTCTTAAGCGGTTGTGGCAAAAGCGGCTCAGAAAGCAAGGAAATTTCTCTCGGGTTGACAGCACCTATGACCGGTGACTATGCAGAATACGGCAATGCCTTTAAAAACGCTATTGATTTAGCTATTGAAAAAGCAAATGCTGAAGGCGGTATCAACGGCAAAAAGCTGAAACTCGTTGTCGGCGACAGTAAGGCAGACCCTAAAGAAGCTGCCAATATCGCTCAAAAATTTGCAGCTGACAGTTCAATACAAGCTGTTATTGGTGATTTTACCAGTACCGCAGCTTTTGCCGGCTCACCTATTTACCAAAAAAATGGTTTGGTCCAACTTTCTCCTACTTCATCCCATCCTGACTTCACCAAAGGCGGCAACTTCATTTTCCGCAATATTTCCACCCAAGCAGATGAGGGTCCAATCGTAGCCAAATATGCTGTAAACGATTTGCATAAAAAGAAAATTGCTGTAATTTATATTAACAACGACTGGGGAGTTGTTGCCAAAGACAATTTCGTCAAAGGTGTCCAGGACGCTGGCGGTGAGATTGTAGATGTTGAAGCCTACCTGCCTGAGCAAGGCAAGGACTTCAGTGCCATTATCACCAAAATTCGTGACAAAAATCCTGATATGCTCTATTTAGGCTGTATGTACACAGATGGTGCTTTGATTGCCCAACAAACACGTAAGATGAATTTCAACATCGACTTAATAGGCACAGCCTCTTTGTACTCTGATGAGTTGTTAAAATTAGGCGGTTCAGCCGTTGAAGGATTCCATATGACCTGTTCTTTCTTCCCTGGCGATCAACGCCCTGAAGTTCAGGATTTTGTAAAAAGATACAATGAGAAATATGGCAAAAATCCTACAATGTTCGCTGCACAAGCTTACGACGCTGCCAATATGATTATTAAAGCTTTGAAAGAAGGCGCTGCCGATCGTAAATCTTTAAGAGATAAATTAGCGGCAATTAAAGATTTCCCTGGCGTAACCGGAGTTACCTCATTCGATGAAAATCGCAACGTTAAAAAAGAAATATCCAAATTGGTTGTTAAAGACGGGAAATACACTCCATTTACTAACTGAGTACAAGAATCCGAACGGGTATAACATTGACAGTTGTACCCGTTCATAAAAAAAGGTGGTGTTTTTATTGTTGCTTCAACAAATAATAAATGGCTTAGCACAAGGCAGTATTTACGCTTTGGTCGGAATCGGCTTTGCACTTATTTTTGGCGTGCTTGGACTTGTCCACTTTGCTCATGGCGAAGTATATATGCTGGGAGCCTTCTTTGGTTTTGCGCTCATCAGCGTTTTCCATTTAGGCGTTGTCCCTTCCCTGCTAATAGCTATTATTGCTTCTGCCCTTGTCGGCATCCTGGTAGAACGAATAGTTTTCAAACCGCTTCGTAAAGCTCCGGATGTGGCGCCGATGGTATGCACCTTAGGCTTATCAGTAGTACTGCAAAACGTTGCAATGTTAGTCTGGGGCAGCGATACAAAATCCGTGCCTGACGTAATCAGCGGTACTGTTATACCTTTTTTCTCCGCTCACATTTCTACTTCCCAAATATTGATTTTTGCCATATCACTTGTCCTTATGCTTGCCTTGCAGTATATCCTTTACCGGTCAAAGTTAGGGCGAGCCATCAGAGCCACTGCACAGAATAAGGAGGCCGCTGCTTTGATGGGGGTCAATATCAATAAAGTAATATCCGCCACTTTTGCATTAGGCTCAGGATTAGGCGGAGCCGCCGGTGTGCTTGTCGGCCTCTACTATAATGCCTTTTATCCTACAATGGGCTTTATGGCTGGGCTTAAGGCCTTCGTTGCTACGGTCCTTGGCGGTTTGACCAGCGTCCCTGGCGCCGTATTAGGCGGTCTGGTTCTCGGAGTAGCAGAAAATCTGGGAGCTGCTTATATTTCATCAGGTTATCGCGACCTTATTGCCTTCGTTATTTTGATACTGGTTCTCTTGATTAAACCGTCCGGTTTCTTCGGACGTAGTCTGCAAGGAAAGGTATAGGTGATGCCTTGTGAATGATATTTTTAAAAACAAGTATCTTTTAGGTGTACTGTTTGCCGGGTTGCTTTTACTGCCCTTTATTGCCGGTGACTACCTTTTACGAGTAATCATTGTAGCCGGTATCTACGTTATTTTGACTCTAAGTTTAAATCTTGTTACAGGTTATACTGGGCAATTCTGCCTTGGTTGGGCTGCTTTTTATGGAATTGGTGCTTACACTTCGGCGCTGCTTGCCATCAATCTCAAATTGAGCTTCTGGATCGGCCTTCCTCTTGCCGGAATTATGGCAGCCTTGTTTGGCATCGCGCTTGGCATCCCAACCATGCGTCTCAAAGATATTTATCTGGCTATCACAACGCTTGGTTTCGGCGAAATTATTCGTCTGCTTCTTTTAAACTGGTCTGATCTGACACGTGGTTCGATGGGGCTTCCGGGCATCCCTGCTCCATCAATTTTTGGAATCTCCCTTGATAACAACTATTTCTATTATTACTTTATGCTGGTTTTGGTGTGTATAGTAATCCTTGCAATGGAACGCATCATTGATTCCCGCCTTGGCCGTGCTTTAAGCGCTATCCGTGAAGATGAATTGGCAGCAAAGAGTATGGGTATTAATACCACTCGTTACAAAATAATTGCCTTTGCCGTCGGTGCTTTTTTCGCAGGTATTGCCGGTAGTTTCCATGCTCATTACTCCTCGTTTATAGATCCGCAAAGCTTTTCCTTCAGTGAATCAACAATTATTCTGGCAATGGTTGTACTAGGCGGCATGGCTAGCATTAAAGGCTCTGTGCTGGGTGCTGTTATCCTGACGCTCTTGCCTGAAGCCTTAAGAGATTTTTCAGAATATCGTATGATTGTTTTCGGCTTGATCATGATGGCAGTCATGTTGATTCGTCCCCAAGGCATTTGGGGCCAATCCAAAGCTCGTACAGCGAGCATTGGAAAGATTATGCTCAAGGCTAAAGGAGGTGCTGTAAAAGATGCTGTTAGAGGTTAAAGGGGTAACTAAAAAATTTGGTGGTTTGACCGCTGTCGATAATTTTTCTATAGAAATAGAAAAAGGAACTATTACCGGATTAATCGGGCCAAACGGTGCTGGAAAAACAACAGTTTTCAACCTGTTAACAGGCATCTATCCTGTGAGTTCGGGATCCATAGTTCTTGACGAACAAGATATAACGAACAACCCGTCTCATGTTATTACGCAAAAAGGCTTGACCAGAACTTTTCAAAACATTAAACTCTTTAATAATATGACCGTCTTTGATAACGTACGAATAGGTCATCATTGCCGTGGCAGCAGCAATCTTCTGGGAGCCTTGTTCCGCCCTCCTTCAACAAGACGTGAAGAAACGGAAATGTCCGAACGCACCATGTCTCTTTTGGAAGATGTGGGTCTTGCTGATCGCAAAGATGAATTGGCCAGTAATCTGAGTTACGGTATGCAGCGCAAATTGGAAATTGCAAGGGCTTTAGCAAGTGAGCCAAAGATACTGCTTCTGGATGAGCCAGCAGCCGGCATGAATCCGCAAGAGACCAAAGAACTCACTCAATTTATCAGCAATTTGAAAGACAAGGGACTTACTATTTTGCTGATTGAGCATGATATGAAATTGGTTATGAATATCTGTAAAAAAGTAGTTGTCTTAGATCACGGTGCCAAAATTGCTGAAGGTGTGCCACAAGAGATACAGAGCAACTGCGCAGTTATTGAAGCTTATTTAGGTAAGGGGGCGGCAAAATGCTCACAGTAAAAAACCTTAACACGCATTACGGAAACATACATGCACTAAAAGGAATTGACCTGGAAGTTGCTCAAGGAGAAATAGTAACTTTGATAGGCAGCAATGGTGCCGGCAAAACAACAACACTTAAAACTATAATCGGTCTCCTGAAACCTTCTGCAGGTACGGTCGAGTTTGACGGCAAAGAAATCACTGGCCTTGGTGCTGATAAAATGGCTGCCAATGGCCTGGTACTTGTCCCTGAAGGGCGCCAGGTTTTTCCTTATATGAGCATTTTGGAAAATTTGGAAATGGGTGCCTACTCCAGAACGAATAAAGCCGAAATCAAAAGAAATTTTGAGAAAGTGTACAGCTTGTTTCCAAAACTATTTGAACGCAAACAACAACAAGCAGGCACTTTAAGTGGTGGCGAACAGCAAATGCTTGCCATTGGCAGGGCTCTGATGGCAGAACCGCAAATGATCCTTTTGGATGAACCGTCCTTGGGTCTTGCACCAATCATCGTCGATGGCATCTTCGATTTAATTGTTGAAATCAACAAACAAGGTCTTACTGTTTTGCTGGTTGAACAAAACGCCAATATGGCTCTGGCAATTGCTAACCGCGGTTACGTAATGGAAACAGGCAAAATCATTTTGCAGGCTTCTGCCAAAGAACTTTTAGCAAGCGATGTGGTGCGTAAATCTTATTTAGGTGAATAGCCTGCAGCAAGAATACTTTATTATAATAAAAGGGCTCTTTGTTATCAGTGGAGGCCGTCAAGAGGAGTGAATTCATTATATGAATAAAGAAACTGTTTTTAGTCAAAAAGCCCCGGATGCTATTGGGCCTTACTCACAAGCAATCAAATGCGGAAAGCTGCTGTTCGTTTCCGGCCAATTACCAGTGGACAAAGAAACCGGCTTAATGCCGTTTGATATTAAACAACAGACAACACAATCCTTAGAGAACATTAAACATATAATTGCTGCCGCCGGTTATTCTATGCAAGATATTGTAAAAACCACTGTGTTCGTTAAAGACCTGGGGCAATTTCAGGCCATTAATGATGTTTATAGCACTTATTTCCCGAATAATCCCCCTGCCCGTGCTTGCATTGAAGTTGCAGGTCTGCCAAAAGGAGCAGGAGTTGAAATAGAAGTAATTGCCTGTACTGACTGATTTTACATGCTGGCATTAATGAAAGGACGATCCATTATGAAAGAAGTATCAACTATGAATCCCCTTTGGCTGACTTTTATTAAAGCCGTCAAAAAGGAGGTAGTACCTGCACTAGGATGTACTGAACCAATTTCACTTGCCTTTGCTGCCGCTGTTGCAGCTTCAAGATTAGGGAAACCCGTGGAACGTATTGAAGCCAAGGTTTCTGGGAACTTAATGAAGAATGGTATGGGTGTTACTGTGCCGGGTACCGGCACTACCGGGCTGCTCATTGCCGCAGCCGTTGGTGCTTTGGGCGGCGATCCTGCGGCCAAACTTGAAGTGCTGAAAAACCTGACGTCTGAACACGTTGAAGCAGCAAAAAGTATGATTTGCGAAAACAAAGTTGAGTTAAGCGTGGCTGAAGTTCCTAATACGCTTTATTCAGAAGCTACTGTTTTTAGCGGCGAAGATTCTGTAAGGGTTTGTATTGCTGATGAACACATCAACATAATATGCATAGAAAAAAATGGCAAATCTGTCTTTGAAAGCACTCACGACACTAAGGGCAGTGATAACGACAGTTACTCACTCGCTGGTGTAAAAGCCTTGGACGTTTATAAATTTGCGATGCAAGTCCCTCTTGCGGAAATTGCTTTTATTAAAGAAGCAGCAGTAATGAATGAATGTTTATCAAAAGTCGGTATGAGCGGTAAGTATGGACTTAAAATCGGGGCAACCATGAACAGAAATATCAAGACAGGCCTAATGGATGACAGCCTTTTAACAAAAATTTTGATGCGCACTGCAGCCGCTTCCGATGCACGAATGGGTGGTGCAACCCTTCCCGCCATGACTAACTCTGGTTCCGGCAACCAAGGAATCGCTGCTACGATGCCTGTTTTAGTCGTTGCCGAACATATAAAAGCAAATGACGAAGCACTCACCCGTGCCTTGATCTTATCTCACATGATGGCCATCTACATTCATGACAAACTCCCCAAACTTTCTGCTTTCTGTGCTGTTACTACTGCCTCCATGGGGGCAGCCGCCGGTATGGCCTTACTTCTTAAAGCGGATTTCAAAAGCGTCAGCATGGCTATTTCCAACATGATAGGTGATGTTTCCGGCTTGATATGTGACGGAGCCTCCAACAGTTGTGCCATGAAAGTATCTACCTCAGCCACAGCAGCTTTCAAAGCCGTTTTGATGGCTATGGACGGCACACGAGTGACCGGCAACGAAGGTATTGTTGACGAAGACGTTGATCAATCCATCAGCAATTTGGGCCAATTAGCCTCCCAAGGCATGGTACAAACAGATGGCCAGATTCTGGAAATTATGTTGAATAAAAAGAATGTTTTTTATGACAATGCCTGCGAAGCAATATAAAGATTAACCATGATTTACTTCATCATATAAAATTAGCTAATAAAAAGGAGAAATTAAAATGATTGAAAACAACGCAACTATTAAAGGGAATCAAATTGCTGATATTTTAAGGGGCGCTATGGGACATCGTGCAACCTGGACCGGTTTGACTTATATTAAAGCGAAAGAAGAAGGCAAAGCGGAGGAAGCAGAAAAAATCATTCGTGCTGCAATTGCCGAAACCGGCAAAATCCAAGGTGCTGATATTAAAGCGAAATGTGCCAATGCTGATGACGTAGCCAGCTTTACAGAAGCATTTTTAAATGAAAATCTTATCAACTCTTTCGAAATGGAATTTTTGACTAAAAATGCCGACAAACTAGATATTGAATTTCATTACTGCCCACTTTTGAAAGCTTGGCAAGATTTAGGATTTGACGATGCAACCTGTGAAAAACTGTGTGACATGGCTATGGATGGTGACAGAAATATCGCTAAGGCAATGGGTTATGAATTTCATCTTGGAGATACTATTGCTAAAGGCTGCAAGACCTGCCAAATATCCTTCTTTAAAAAAGATAAATAAATTCTTATCATTATTTAATATTCTTATTTCAGCTTTTACAAACGGGCTGTAACGAAATAGCCCAAAAAGAAATAGCGTGTCCGAACTCGGACACGCTATTTTTATAAGGAAAAAGGACCCCGAAGGGTCCCTTTAGCTGGTATAATTTTGGTATGACAAATAACAAAACTAACCTTAAAAATTATAACAGAATACAGGCTCCAAGGCAAATTGTTTTACCGTTGGATTTCGGTTTAATGATTAACGAAAATGAACCGGTCAGGTTGCTGGATGCAGTACTGGAGGAACTCGACTATACCGAGCTGCTGCATCTCTATTCTTCTAAAGGGAGAAAATCTGCAGTTAACCCAGTTCTTTTCTTCAAAATTTTTGTTTTTGGAATGCTGGAAGGAATATATTCTCTTCGCGGTTTACAAAGACAATGCGATGTTAATATCCAGTACAAATGGCTGCTTCAGAGTTTTAAAGTTCCCAGCCATATGGCTTTCGGCAGGTTCTTTAAACGTCTGACAGCCCCGGTATTAAACAGCTTATTTGCACAATTCATTAAAGTGCTTTCTAAATACGATTCTATTACGTTTGAAGAAGCATTCATAGATGGCACAAAAATTGAGGCAAATGCCAACCGCTATACTTTCGTATGGAAAAAGAACGTGATTAAATCTTTGGTGAGACTAAAAGAGAAACTGTCTGCAGTATGCCAAAAGCTTTTGGCATTAACTGGCGTTGACGCTTCTGCCCTAAGCGATACAGCACTTTTAGACTATCTAACCAAAGAATGCAGAGATAACGATGTTGAATTCGTGCATGGTACAGGAAAACACAAGCACCAGCTGCAGAAAATTTATGAAGAGTGCGAAGCTGTCGTTGAAAAGCGTCTTGAGAACGAAGCGCAGCTAGAAATTATGGGAGACCGAAACAGTTATTCCAAAACAGATAACGCCGCAACCTTCATGAGGATGAAAGAAGACCATATGGGCAATGGACAGCTCAAACCTGCTTACAATGTGCAATTTGCTGTGCAAAGCGAATATATTTTAGGTGTTGGCATATTTGCCAACCCTACCGATACAAGGACATTGATACCCTTTTTACAGCAGCTGGAGACATTACACGGAAGAAAGATTGAGCATGTGGTGGCAGATGCCGGCTATGACAGCGAAGAGAATCTTGCCTGGCTGGACAGAAACGGATACCTTAGTGTCATTAAGCCTAAAACATACGAAGTGAATAAAAAAAGAAGCTATGCTGAACAGATAGGCAGAGCGGAGAACATGGAATATGATGAGGCAAAAAAAGAATACATCTGTGCCAAAGGCCGCAGGCTAAGATATGTTGGCACGACAACTCAGAAGAACAGTTCAGGATATATGAGAGAAAGCAAAGTATACCAGTGTTCCAACTGCAATTACTGCAGCAAACGCAGTGAATGCCAGAGAAGCTTTGCAGAAAACGGACCAACGCAGAACAAGAGAATATTTATTGCAGAGAATTATTTAAGACTGCAGGAAAAGAACATGCGGATATTCTCAAGCACTAAAGGGATACTATTGAGAATTAACCGTTCCATACAAGTAGAAGGAAGCTTTGGCGTTATGAAAGAAGATTTCAAATACAAGAGAATGCTAAGGCGTGGAAAGGAAAACGTCTACAAAGAACTGCTGATGCTTGCCTTTGGTTTTAATCTGAGGAAACTGCATAACCGGATCCAGTCTGGAAGGATTGGTACAAGACTATTTGCGGTTAAAGAAGCCTGCTGAATAAGAATTAATTTAAGAAAACAGGCAAGTGTATTAAATTCGCCCCAAAATAGAAAGGAGCCCGACGAATGCTCGTTAAGAGCAATTGCCGGGCTCCTTTCTTAGGCTTGCCTGAAGGAAACTGTGACTTTTTAAAAGGAATTACCTTATTTCGTTACAGCCCCTTATTAACTTTTATACTTTATGTCCCCTATATGCCTTTTCCTTAGGCATATGCCTAGCTTCTACTTCGGCTTTCGCTTTCTTATCCTGCCAGATTTCCTCCAACGTTTCTACGTCTTTCGTGCCTTCGCCACTGGCTTCCCCGTAGCTTTCCCCTTCTGTATCTGCGTTCAGATACTTTTCTAAAACTTCCTTGCTGTGCTTAGTCATGCCATTCATCCCTCCTTAATTTTTCTTAATATCTGCTAAGCAAGGCAATATTTCGAACTATATATCGATTAGATAGCGGATAACTTGCATCAATTTATTCATATGCAACGATACAATTCTTATTATTTTTTTGAAAACTATACGTAATTTAAATTAATTTTCAGCATAATATTCTGATTATTCTAATATTTCTTTCTAAATCATACCACAAAATTTGCTTAAATCAAATAGTTTTACAGCTTCAGAATGTATAGATTATCTGAACTAAAAATATTGTAGCTTTTCCAGAGTAGTATTTCATGCTAGAATAATCTGTAAGCATTATTAAGCAGGAGGAAATTATGGTAGAACAATTTTTTTATGAACCAAGACAAAATATTTCTTATATTTGCGATGATGGACACGGTGATTACAACCGCAGCTATGAACAATACGACCGCGACATAGATTATGCTGACTATTCCACGGACCACAGAGACAACAATTTTTTCAATATTGAAAAGAAAAAGAAAAAAAACGAGAAGGCCATTGTAGATAACGCCTGGAAAAGTTTCGATGATTAAAAAAACTCTGCAACCCTTAAAATAAGGTTTGCAGAGTTTTGCATTTTAGCTCTTAATCTCTCATATGCTTGAACCAATAGATGGGAAGTACGATTATCCACGCCAGAAAAGTGGCTATGGCCCAAAAGATTGCAGCCTCGTTGCCTCGCGCTTTAGCATCCTTGTAAACCTGATAAGCAAAAAAAAGAGAAATTGCGAGACCTATGTACTGCATTAACATCACCATATAAAGTCCCCCTGTTGATTCTATTAACTTCTTCATTATAGCAGTATAAATAAACTATGTCGATATTACAAAAAAGGAAGACCGCTGAGGTCTTCCTTTTTTAACAGAATTATTTAAGAGCTTCACGGCAACGGCTGCACAGTGTGCTGTGCTCGCTGTCTTCACCGACAGTATCACTGTAAATCCAGCAACGCTCGCATTTTTGTCCTTCAGCTGATTTGACAGTAACTTTCATGTCTTCGCGTCCTGTAGCTTCTGTGCCACCTTCTAAAGTATCAAAAAGCTCAACCTGGGAAACGATAAACAAAGTAGGCAATTCATTTTCTACTTCCTTCAGAATAGTCAAAGCCTCACCAGTCGCATGAAGTTCTACTTTGGCATCAAGAGAATGTCCAATTGTTTTAGCCCGACGTGCGCCTTCAAGAACCTTGGTTACTTCACTGCGCAATTCAATGAAGTTCTCCCATTTAGTTTCGAGGCCTTCGTTCAGATATTCTTTTCTGATTTCAGGCCAAGGAACCATTTGCACACTTTCAGGCATATTAGCTGGTTTTTTCATGAATTGCCATACTTCTTCCATTGTAAAGCTCAGTACAGGCGATAACATAACCACCAGATCCATCATAATTTCATACATAGCAGTCTGTGCGCTGCGGCGAGCCTTATCATCGGCTTTGGATGCGTAAAGACGATCTTTGATAATGTCAAGATAGAAAGCACTCATTTCAACAGTGCAGAAATTATGAATAGCATGATAAAGAACATGGAAATCGTAGCTATCATAAGCATCTGTAACTTTTTGTTTCAAAAGCTGCATGTGCATCAAAGCCCAACGATCAAGTTCTTCCATTTCCGCATAACTTACTTTATTGGTGACATAATCAAAATCATTAGTGTTGCCAAGAATAAAGCGGATTGTATTACGTATCTTACGATAAACTTCAGAAAGTTGTTTCAATATTTCTTTGGATATACGTATATCTGCTTTGTAATCTGAAGAAGCAGCCCATAGACGCACAACGTCAGCACCATATTGGCTGATAACGTCCTGTGGAGCAATTGTATTGCCTACAGATTTAGACATCTTACGGCCTTCACCGTCAACAACATAGCCATGTGTCAAAACGGATTTGTATGGTGCATGTCCATTACATGCCACAGATGTCAATAATGAAGATTGGAACCAGCCACGATGCTGGTCGCTTCCTTCCAGATACATATCAGCTGGCCAAGCCAGTTCTGGGCGCACTTTGCAAACTGCTTCATGGGAAGAACCGCTGTCAAACCAAACATCCATTATATCAGTTTCTTTTTCAAAATGTTTGCCGCCGCATTTTGGGCAGGCAGTACCAGTCGGCAGGATTTCTTCCGCCGAATGAGCCCACCAGGCATCGGAGCCCTCTTTACCGAAAAGTTCAGAAACCGCATTGATGGTTTCATCATTGATGATATATTCACCGCAATCTTTGCAGTAGAAAACAGGGATTGGCACGCCCCAAACACGTTGACGTGAAATGCACCAGTCATGGCGATCAGCAACCATGTTGTGAATACGGGATTCACCCCAGGCAGGGATCCATTCAACTTCATTGGCGATAGCATTTAAAGCTGCTTCACGGAAGCCGTCAACAGATGCAAACCACTGAGCTGTAGCACGATAAATGATTGGCTCTTTACAGCGCCAGCAGTGGGCATATTGATGACGAATGCTTTCTTTGCCCAAAAGGCGGTTAGTTGCAGCCAAATGTTTAATAATTGGCACGTTAGCATCAAAAACAAACATACCAGCAAATAATTCGCCTGCTTCAGCAGTCAAATGACCGGATTTATCAACCGGTGATATTATAGGCAGCTTGTAGCGCATACCTGTTTCAAAGTCTTCCTGGCCATGGCCAGGAGCTGTATGCACGCAGCCGCTGCCGGCATCAAGGGTAACATAGTCAGCCAAAACAACTACGGAATCTCTGTCAAGGAAAGGATGACTGGCAACCAGGCCTTCCAATTCTCTACCTTGGACCGTACCGAGAATATTAGTAAATTCTTTATGGCAGACCTTGCCGACAGAAGCCAAAAGCTCTTTAGCCATTAAGTAGACTTCACCCTCAGATTCTACCCAGGCATATTCGAAGTCAGGGTTAACCGCGATTGCTACGTTAGCCGGCAAAGTCCAAGGTGTTGTCGTCCAGATTACAACAAAAACATCTTTATCCTTAGCGGCAGCAGGCAAAAGGCCCTTGTCGTCTTTAAGCGGAAACTTAACAAAAATAGCGTGTGACTTTTCTTCGCCATATTCAATTTCAGCCTCAGCAAGTGCTGTTTCGCAATGAGTGCACCAGTATACTGCTTTTTTGCCCTTATAGATATAGCCCTTCTTAGCCATTTCACCAAAAACTTTAATTTGTTTGGCTTCATAGGCTGGTTTTAGCGTAATATAAGGGTTTTCCCAATCACCTAAAACACCAAGGCGTTTAAAGTCTTTGCGTTGTTCGTCAATCCAGCCAAGAGCATAATTTTTGCATTCTTCACGCAAAACAAGAGTGTCCAGCTCATGACGATTGAGACCCAGATTTTTGATAGCGGCATGTTCTATCGGCATACCATGAGTATCCCAACCAGGCACGTAAGGCGTATCAAAACCTTGCAGATATTTATATTTGATAATAATATCCTTAAGAATTTTGTTTAAAGCAGTCCCCATATGAATTCTGCCATTAGCATAAGGAGGGCCGTCATGCAAAACAAATTTTTCTTTGCCAGCATGCAATGCTTGTTTCTTTTCATAAATTTTGCTGTCCTGCCAATATTCAAGGACACCAGGTTCTCTTTCAGGCAAACCTGCGCGCATCGGGAATTCCGTTTCCGGCAGGTTTAAAGTTTTACCATAATCCAATTCGTACACCTCCAAAAAAAATAAAGCCTCTATCCCCGAAGGGACGAGACTGTTTTCACCCGTGGTACCACCCTACTGACAGCATTATACTGCCACTTGAAATGTTGTAACGTGCATCAGACGATCACGCCTACTTTGTTCAGCGTGACAACTTAGGAGTGATTTTCTTACGCTGACTGCCGTCTCGAGCTTCCACCATCCTCGATTCGCTTTACGTAATACAGCGCCTTACTGTCTCCTGCATTGCTTTTTGATATGAAAATATAAGCAGATGTATTATACAATAATAATACCCTGTGCGTCAACGACGATTTATACCATATTTGAATTGAAACAAACCGAATCCATCATCCCTGTGCAGATGAGATGTTTCATTCAAGAGAAATATAGCATGTTCCTGCCATTTATTAATTCCTAATACAGTAATACTTGCCGGCAGAATATCAAAAGAAAAATTACGTTCACTAACTTCTTCAATATTAAAACCTATCCAATCAAAGATAATATTCTGAATCGTGCCTTTATGTGCTACTATTATAAAGTTTTCCCGCTCCAGGTTATTTATGGTTTTAATTCCATTAATTGTACGGTCAAAAAACTCTCTTCTGGTTTCTCCGCCTGGATAGTTGCGATGGTCAATCTCTTTTGGTGAAGGAGGACTAACATAAAGAGTCCGTGCTGTTCTTTCGTCCAGTCCTGCGGCCTGGCCATTATTCTTCTCACGCAAGAAAGGCATGACTTCAACCTGTTCGCTCAGCACCTCCGCAATAATTTGTGCGGAGTCCTTAGCTCTTCTCAGATCGCTTGCCAATATTCTTGTCCTTATTCTATGCCTGGCAAAATCTTTTGCCAATTTTGCAGCTAAAAACCGCATCTGACTCTTTCCCTTTTCGGTTAAAACCGAATCAGTCCAGCCCCCTGTAAGATGCTCCGTATGATGCGTAGCTTCCCCGTGTCTCACCAAAAGAATCATCGTCACTACCCCCGCAACATTCCTTTAGAAGTTTTCTTTTTCTGCTTTGCGCATTAACTCCAGTTGTCCTTCAAGCAAGGTTCTCATGTGGTTACGATGCGTATTAGCCTGCTTGACCTGTTCCTGGTAAGCCGTTTCAGCCGTTCTGACTTTTTTCTCGGCATCAGCAATCATCTGGCTACATTTGTTTTCTGTTTCAGCTGTTATTTTCTTGCAGTAATTCTCTGTATCTGTCGTCATTTTCCTACAATTATTTTCAGTCTCGGTTAAAAGCCTCTGGCGCTCAATTTCACTTTCCTTCGTCAGAAGCTCCACTTGTTTTTTACCGCTTTGTTTGACTTCTTCTGCCGTTTCCTGCGCTATTGCGAGCGTATTGTGCATGGTTGCTTCCATTTGTTCGAAATATTCAAGCTTGGTGCTAGCTCTTTCCAATGCTTCCTTAAGCTCAATATTGTCTTGATAAAGTCTTTCAAAATCCTTAACAACCTGAGCGAAAAATTCATCAACTTCCTTGCTGTTATAACCGCGGAATTCTTTTTCAAATTTTTTTCCGTGCAAATCTAAGGGTGTTAACATTTTGTTCCTCCCAGCCCCAAATTAAATATAACGTTTCAGTGTAACACTGATCCGACCTTTTTTTGTGGTACCGCGGATCTCAGCGACTTCAACCCGGCCACGACTGCGAAAAGAGATTATATCACCCTGATTTACTGCTTGTGCTGCATTTTTTGCTTCTTTCCAGTTTACCTTCACATTCTGGCTTTTTATCTCATCAGACATGCGCGAACGTGAAACTCCATAACCTGCTGCTGCAACTGCATCAAGCCTCAAGGCTGAAACTGTAGCACTGATAACCTTGACTTGTTCTTCCTTTTGCTGCAATTCTTCCGGTTCAATTATTTTTAAGGATATCGGTGCAGCACCAATCTGCGTCAGGTTGGAAGTAATATAAGCTTCAAATGCTTTATCTGCTACAAACTGGGCGCCTTCAGGAATAAAAATTATATCGCCGAGTATTTCACGTTTACAACCAAGACCCATGAAAGCACCCAAAATATCTCTATGCGACAAATCATAGTAGCGTTTATCCCATTCGACCTGAAAACATTTTATGGCAAAATCCGGTTTTCCATAAAATTCTTCGGAAACAAATGCTGTTTTTGCCCTTTCAGGGTTCTGAAAACCGCCATTTACTTCTACTTTTATATTACCAACATTAGCCGCAACAATTTCTGCCACACTTAAACCGTGAGGATCAAGAAAATCACTGACTTTGAACTTTCTTGATTTTTGTACGTTCTCAGCCAAATCAAGTAATTTAGCAGCTAATTCTTCGTCGCCACCGGAACGAAAATACCTTAATATTTTTTCTCTATCTGCCATTTTATTTTCCTTTTAATTTTTCACTGCGTGCCAAAACAGCCATGACCGCATCGTACATAGCTCCACGTACACAATGAGTTTCTAATGCGTGAATACCTGCAATAGTCGTGCCACCTGGAGACGTTACCTGATCACGCAACTGTGCTGGGTGCAATCCTGTTTCGACAGCCATCTTACCAGCACCGGCAAAAGTCTGCGCCGCTAGTTTGATAGCCAGATTGCGAGGTAATCCAGCATTAACGCCAGCATCAGCCAAAGCATCAATCAGCATGAATACATAACCAGGTCCGCAGCCGGAAACTGCCGTAATTGCTTCCATCGCACTTTCCTGGACCTCGACCACTTCGCCGCAGGAGCCAAAAATGGCTTTAGTTGTTTCTATCATTTCCTGCCCAGCATTTTCATCAGGTGCTATCGCTGTCATCCCTGCTCCTACTGCAAGCGGTGTATTCGGCATTACTCTTATGATTGCCTTATTCGGTATTAAAGAGTGCAGTTTTTCAAGATCAACCGAGCCCATTATAGAGACAACCGCGGCTTCTTCCGCTATTGTCTGTGCAACCGTGCTGGTAATAGCCTTATCGGCCATCTGCGGTTTCACAGCTAAAATTACTATCTTTGCATTTTTTACAGCTAGCACATTTTCCTTAGTGCCATTTACGCCATATTGTTTTTGCAAATATTCCAGACGCTGCTCGGATGGATCACTAACTGTTATATCTTCCCCTGCAGCCAGATTGGCTTTTAAAATACCCTTAATGATTGCTTCGCCCATGGCACCGCCGCCAATAAAGGCTATTTTTCCTATTTTTCCCAAGGTGCTTCACCCTTTTCATCATATACTGTTCTTCCTGCGTCGATATCGACATTTTGTGGGGCACAAACTAAAATATTGCGTCCAATTTTTTTCATGCTGCCATTAAGTGCATAAACAGTACCACTAATAAAATCAGTCATACGTTTCATGACTTCGCCATCCGTGGTTTCAAAATTAACAACTACCGGCTGATTGGTGCGCAAATGGTCAGCTACCTTCTGAGAATCGTCAAAGCCTGTAGGTTCAAGCACTATGACTTTAACTTGTTTTTGTGCCAGCGGCAAAGATATCAGCTTACCGTCTTCACCGGCCTGTTTTTTACTGAAAAACGGTTGTTTTTCTTCCTTAGGAATTTCAGTACTGCGCACAAAATTACGTTTGGGATTGGGCAAAGATTCTTCCTGCTCAACAACTTCTTCTTCAACTTCTTTGTAAAGCCCCAGCGTATCGCATATCTTTTCAACTATCTTCATTTTGACATCATGCCCCCTTGAATTCTATCTGCCATAATCTCTCTCGCCGAAAAGTGCTGTACCAATTCTTACCGAATTGGCTCCCTCTTCGACAGCAATCCAATAATCATGCGTCATTCCCATAGAAAGAATATCAATGTGTTGATCGCCAAGATATTCTCTTAATTCGCAGAATTTCTCATATCCTTTTCTGAAAACAGGTCTGGTTTCTTCAACGTCTCCAGTTTTCTGGGCAATTACCATTATTCCTCTTATGCAAACATTTTTAAAATTACTGAGCTCTGGAAGAATAGCCTCATAAGACTCTTTGTCAAAACCACTTTTTTGTTCCTCTTCCGCTATATTGAGCTGTAAAAGAACCTCCTGAACCTTACCTTGTTGCTCGGCAGCTTTGTCGATGGCGGCAAGTATTTTTTCACTGTCGACGGACTCGATGATATCGAAAATTTCTACTGCCTGCTTGACTTTATTAGTCTGCAGATGGCCTAGCAAATGCCATCTTGGACCATTTGGAACAACAGTTTTCTTCAGTTTAGCTTCCTGGAGGCGATTCTCACCGATATCACTGATACCAAGAGCCATGGAAGCAATGATCACATCTGCAGGATGGTTCTTGGTCACTGCGACCAAAGTAACTGTTTCACCTGTCTTTTTGGTTTCCTTACGCATTGCTAAAGCATTATTAATTTTGGTTCGTACTATTTCTACATTTTCACTGAACATAGCAATGCCTCCTAGCTGTTAGTTATTCGCTGTTTATCACAGTTTTCCTCTATTATTAGAGCTAAATACACACTATTTACCGCAAATAACTGTCGCCAAACGCCCTGTTTTTCCTGCTTCAGCTCTGTAGGAGAAAAAAAGCTCCTTATTATCTGCCGTACAAATATCTGCGCACATTATATTTTCAGGTTTCAAGCCTTCCTGCAGAAGCTGCATTTCATTCATTTTCCATAAATTCAATTGCCAGTGCCCGGGGCTGGCAGGCGTGAAACAAGCATCAAATTCTTTTGCCTGTTCGTAAACTGTAGAATCTACTTCATAGCAGCAAGGACCGATGGACGGTCCAATTGCTGCTAGCAGATTTTCAGGAGCACACCCAAACTCTTCCACCATTTTTCTCACTGTTTTCGCCGCAATACCTGCTACGCTGCCACGCCAGCCAGCATGCGCTGCCCCCACCGCTCCTGTTATGGGATCAGCAAAAATAACCGGCACGCAATCAGCAAAAAAGAGCATCAGCGGAACTGCTTTTTCCTTGGTAATCAAGGCATCAGTTCCTGCTATGGTATCAGAAAAACAAAAAGCGCCGCTGCCAATTTTTTCCGGCGTAACCACCACTATATTACTGCCATGAATTTGTTCACAAGTTGTTATTCTCTCTGCCACTATAGACAATGCATCTGCCACAGCTTTTCTGTTCTGCACAACCTTTTGCTGTGTATCTCCCACGTGCAGGGCCATATTAAGCCCGCCTGCCAGTAAATCGCTATTACCGTGAAGTCGGCAGGTAAAGGCATGGGTAAAACCAAACTTTTCAAGCAGAGGGAAGAAGCCGTACCAAACACCATTACTTTCTCTTAATAAAAATTCAGCCATCTTTTTCCTCCTTGCAAACACCGCAGCGTTTGCAGTTTTCAAAGCACGGAATGGTAAAGGCAAGATTCTTGGCTTTTTCCCATTCCGCAGCGAGATAACCTTCATCCAATCCCATGTCAAGATGTGACCACGGCAAAGACTTATTTATATCAAGAGTGCGCCCTGCATATTCTTCAGGATCAATGTCGGCCTCTTGCAAGGCCTGCTTAAAGTTGCCGTCATATTTAGTCGCTGCTTCGTAAAGAATATTGCCCATATTGCGGTCGCCTCTGGCCAGAACGGCCTGCAGCACAGTTTCTTTCAATGATTCTGTCTGAATAAAAACGTGTTTTTCCTTACGAAAAGCTTCCGTAATTTTATTAAATCTCTTCTTTAAAAGTTTAACAGGTGCCAAAGGAGACCATTGGAATGGCGTAAAAGGTTTCGGCACAAAGGCATTGATGCTGATAACAAGGTCTCCCTTATTGGCAACTTCATCCATTTTGGCACGAACTCTTGCCACCATCGCAATCATTTCGTCTATATCACTATCTTCTTCAGTTGGCAAACCAATCATATAATACAGCTTAATGTTTTTCATGCCAGCAGCCGTAGCTAATACTACAGCTTTGTAAATATCATCTTCACTGATTCCTTTGTTAATTACCTTGCGCATACGTTCACTGCCAGCTTCAGGCGCCACGGTCATCGTCTTCTGTCCGCTGTGAGCCAAAGCTTCCGCCAGTTCGATATCCAGGCTGTCCGCACGCAGAGATGCTACCGTAAAAGGTATCTCAGCATCAACAAGGAACTTCGTAAGTTCTTTAATCTGCGGATAATCAGAAACAGCCGCTCCCATCAAGCCGACTTTTTTGGTCCTTGCCGGACGTTCCTTGATAGCCTCGATGATTTTGTCCAAATCCCTTGCTCTTGGACGCCGGAAACAATAACCCGCCATGCAAAAGCGGCAATGCCGCCCGCAACCACGTGCAACCTCGATTATATACATATTCTCGAATTCAGTATCTGAAGACAAAATGGCAGAATTACCAGAATAAGAATCTAATTTATGTACCCATTGTCTTTTTATCGTTGCAGGAACGCCGTTAGCCGCTTCCATAGCAACAAATTCACCTTCATTATCATAAACCGGCTTGTAAAATCTGGGAACGTACACCCCCGGCAAATTAGCCAAGCTGAGCAGAATTTCTTCTTTTGACTTTCCTTCATTCTTGGCTTGATAAACGGCATCAAGAATTGTATTAACTGTTTGTTCTCCTTCGCCAATGACAAAGGCGTCAGCAAAGTTTGCAAGCGGTTCCGGGTTGAAAGTCGCACACGGTCCACCAATAATAACCAATGGTTCTTTCTCTTTTCTTTCTGCGGCCAATAGTCCGACCTTGCCCATCTTCAGCATAGTCAACAAGTTGAGGTAGTCCATTTCAAAAGACATCATAACCGCAATGATTTCAAAATCAGCCAACGGCCTCTGCGTTTCTATACTCAGAAGCGGAGTCTTGGTTTTCATGTAGTCAACCTTTGCCTTCTTATCAGGCAGGAAAAAGCGTTCACAGGCCGTATCGCCTCTGCTGTTTATTTCTTTATAAAGAATCTGCAGCCCTAAATTGGACATGCCTATATTATAGGAATTCGGATAAATAAATGCTAAAGGACGTCGTGCTCCCGGAGCAAAAATTTGTGTTCCTTCTTCTTTATCTAAAACTTGTTTAATTTTGTTCTTTATTTCCCAGCTCACAGTAAACCTCCAAAAATATTACATACCTTTACTATTATATCTGAAAAACACTCGTAATTAAACAAACTGGAGTCAGTTATTTTTCAGGGCTCTTTCAAATAAATCAACAACAGTCGCCAAAACTTTCAGTCTGGCATAATATTTGGAATTAGCCTCAACAACTGTCCAAGGCGCGTAATCAGTGCTTGTCCTGTAAAGCATCTCGTTGACGGCAATTTCATACTTATCCCACTTTTCACGGTTGCGCCAATCTTCGTCCGTTATTTTCCACTCTTTGTCCGGATTATTTTCTCTTTCCTGAAATCTCTCATATTGGATATCTTTATCAATTTGCAGCCAGAATTTTGCGAGCAAAATACCATGTCTTGCCCACTGCTCTTCAGTCTCGTTGATTTCCCGGTAAGCCCGCTGCCATTCGTTTGCAGTGGCAAAACCCTCTACCCTTTCAACAAGGACACGTCCATACCAGGAGCGGTCAAAAATAGTAATTTCACCATTTTTCGGTAAATGCTGCCAAAACCGCCACAAATAATGATACTGCTTCTCAACAACATTCGGCACGCCAACAGGAATAACCTGGTAACCAAGCGGGTCAAGAAAAGAAGTAAGCCTCTGAATTGCTCCACCCTTGCCACTGGCGTCCCAACCCTCAAAAACAACGACGGCGGGGATTCTATGCTTATATAAATCAAACTGCAGCGTTCTGAGGCGCTTCTGATACTTTTTCAATTCTTCCTTATAGTTTTCCTTGTCTACTTTTACTGACAAATTAACGCTGTTTAAAATATTCGGCACATCTGGTGCTGAATGAACATAAAGTTTTTTAGCCGCTTGTTCTTTTCTGCTTAAATAGCTTTCTATTTCAGCAAAAAGCACCTCAAATATTTCGAGTTCCGCATAACGTAGATCTTCGGCTGGCAACACGTGCCATGCCGCATTATTTTTATCAGTTGCGTCAAACATCTTTTCATAAACTGAATAATACTCATCATATGCCCTTGGCTCTTCTTCATCAGAAGTAATTTTGTGCCATTCCTTGCCATAAATCTTCTCCAGCTTTTCCCAATTTTTCTTTTGTTTCTGGTGTGAAATATGCATGAATAGTTTAACTATCAAATAGCCATCATCAGTTAATTGACGCTCAAATGTATTAATATCCTCGTAATAAATTCTATCTTCTTTTTCTTTATTTTTTTCAGACTGATCGCTTACTTCATTTTCCAGTTTCCGATAATACCAACTGCCGTTATAAATACTAAAGGCACCCTTGGGTGGTAGTTCCGACCAAAAAGGTGCAAAATAAGGTTTATCTTTGTAATTGCAAGTACTTTTAGCTGCAGAATGCACCCTAAAACCACGCGGATCCAACGCCGAAAGAAGTCTATTTACCAAAGTACCGCGTAAAGAACCATGCCAGCCTTCAAACAAAATAATTACAGGTATTTCGAGATCCCTGAGTTTTCTTTGCAAATAACCAAGTTTATCAGCATAAATTTCAAATTGTTTTTCATAATCATCTTTATCAATTGTCATGGACAAATCAACATTATTCAACATGTACTTTATCTCCTCATTACGAAATATGATTAAATTCTCTTTAATAGCAACATATTCCTGCCAAACTTGATTATCTCAATAAAATACACCTCTTATTCAGCACATATAATGCTTGAAATAAGAGGTGTATCTATTAAACTATCTGTTTATTATTCAAAATTTGTCAAAAACTCTTCCATACAAGCTGTTACAGCTTTTTTAACGCTGCGGCTTTTGCTAGCCCCGCCAAACTTCCAAAAAGAAACGGCTGAAGAAGACCCTTCTTTCACAACAAGTTGGTTGAATAAGTAAGATTTGTTTTTAACATCGACACATTTCATTTTCATGCTTACTTCCGATGCATAGGTCTGCGTGCCGACGATTATCCTGAAGCCATCTTCTTCGCTTTTTGTTGGCTCAAGAGAAATATATATTACCCTATCTGCCTTTAAGTCTTCACCAATAGCAACAAGTTCAGCAAGAACAGGAGCATCATAATTCTCAAAAGGATGTCTGTGCACCGAATCAACAATTGCCTTTTCGCTTAATAGGTTGACCTTCGTTTTCTTTTTAGGATATTTTTGTTCAAGAGCATTCTGTATTGCATGCTTTGCCACAGTTCTTTCTTTTTCTTCCATTCCAGACATGTCCAAAACCGGTATGATAGCCAACGTATAACTTGCTTCTGAAGGAACAATTTCAACTTTAGCCGTACTGCTCTTTTGTGGTGCCTGTGTTGTACTTTCCGCTTGTTCAGCAGCACTGACCGTATTTTGTAAAAAAATAAGTGTTCCCATCAGAAACATGCCTATTAAAAAGTTCTTCATAAAATTCCTCCAATTTCACCTGAAGTTTTGTTCAACGTATCCGCGCAAACGTGGATATAACAGCATAGCAACAACGAAGCCAACGCTTGAAGTCAGAAGGCTCGCAGGTATATTAGCCAAAGCAACACTCAAGCTGCCAATAACGCTCCACCAGGCCACAATATAGCCTGCCAAAGTCCACACGGCACCGACAAAACAAGCCAAAATAATTCGCAGGAAACCAGCACGTGCTGATGTCTTACCGTAATTAGGAAATGGTCCCATCGCAATCATTCCAACAAGATAGCCAGCTATACCTTTTATAAAGAATGACCAAAACGTATAGGGTGAAAATCCCATTAAAAGATCATAAAATGCCGAACCAATAGCAGCTGCCCATCCTGCGTAAACGCCACCGAACAAAATCCCAGTTGTAAAAACCATGCCAGTTCCTAAATGAACCATAGCCCCCGAACCAAAAGGAATTTTTATAAAAGTTGCAAGAACGCAAAGCGCAGCGAGAACCGCAATATAAGCTACATCTTTGACGTTCAGACTTCTATTTGCCATATCAACACACCTCGCTTTTTAATGTCAAGTATACAACACATCAAGCGGGAAACAAACAGTCAGTTTTTATAATTGTGGACGGGACAGATTAAAGGTTCACTTGCTCAATTACATGTTCAAAGGCCAAACCTTCTCGCACTGGCAAATTCAGTTCTTGTGTAGCTGTAATCGCCTCAGCAACAAAATGGCCAGCCTTATATAATGCAGTGCCGAAGCCTTCTTCACACAGCAGTCTTCCTAATAAGACACTGGCAAAAATATCACCTGTTCCGGGATACCTCTCTCCGATACGCTTGTTAGAAACCATAAAAAACGTGCCAGTCCTTTTCTCATAGCCAAGGTTCAACAATTTATCCTTATCCGGAATCCCCGTTATAACTACACGCTCAGGACCCATCTCAGCAAGCTCCGGTAGCCACGGCATTAATTCCTGCCAATTTATGTCACTAACTTGATAATCCTTTTTCAAAAGGAAGCAAGCCTCTGTATAATTTGGCGTAATTATATCCGCCTCAGCAATCAAAGTTCTCATATTCGCAATAAGTTCAGGTGTTATCAAAGAATAAGGTTTCCCCTCATCTCCCATAACCGGATCTACCAAAACCAGACTTTCCTCATTAGCAAATTTTCTTATAAATTCTTTAGTTATTTCAATTTGTTCTACAGAAGCCAAAAAGCCACTATAAACGCAATCGAATCCAAGCTTGTTCATTTCCCATTGTTCACTAAATGACTTCATTTCTTCCGTTAAATTTTTGCAAACAACATCTTGGAATCCCCCAGAGTGTGAACTCAAAACTGCCGTAGGCAGAGGACAGGCCTGAACTCCCATTGCTGACAAAAGCGGTATGACAACGGATAGTGAACAGCGTCCTACACATGACAAATCATGAATCGCGGCTACCTTTTTCAGCATGAAATTCAAGTCTCCTTTCAATAATATTATTAGCATATAGCCATATATGTTATTATCCATCCCATAAACTTGCAGGCAATATTATAAGCTTTTCTTTTACTAATTTGCAAGAAAAAAAGTACACCGGCGAATGTCTATTTTTTCAGACCTTCGCAGTGTACTTTTTTGATTTTTTAAAATTTATCGTTATAGGGATTAAGCGCCCGCGGTTTACCTAACACTTCCGCCATGATAACACCTCGTCTTAAATCATCACGTGTCAAACGTTTCTTAGGCCGTACGTTTTTTACAACAGCAGCGGCTGCAGTTTGCTGTACTGGTTTTACCTGCCTGCTTCGCTTCAATGCCGACATATAATCAGACGTAGCTGTAATCTCTTCTTTTGCCTGTGCTTCTGTTTCCTGTAGCTTTGGTTCCGGCAACCCCCATGTTAACCATGGACTGTCAGTATTATTAGGTTTTGCTGATGTAGATGTATCAATTTTTTCATCAGGATATTGATATGGTTTATTCTTCTTATTTTTTTTGCCAAAAATATTAGGCAACACAAAAATAAACAATCCCCAAACGATCAGAAATAAAATATTATCCATTTTATCCTCACTGACGTTTTATTTTGTATGATCACATTTTGGCAGTTCCTGATCTGCACCAGGATCACCAATCACTTCACGCATCTTGGTATCAGCGATAATGTTATTCATGCGATAATAATCCATTACGCCAATATTACCAGATTCCAAAGCTTTGGCCAACGCCTTAGGAACTTCAGATTGAGCCTCCACAACTTTTGCCTGCATTTCCTGTACAGCTGCTTTCATTTCTTGCTCTTTAGCAACTGCCATTGCCCGTCTTTCTTCAGCGCGAGCCTGGGCAATACGTTTGTCAGCCTCCGCTTGGTCAGTCATCAGTTCAGCACCGATATTGCGGCCAACGTCAACATCCGCAATATCAATTGAAAGGATTTCAAAGGCTGTACCTGCATCCAATCCTTTGGCTAAAACAGTCTTGGAGATATGATCTGGATTTTCCAGAACCTCACTATGATCTTTAGAAGAACCAACACTTGTAACAATACCTTCCCCTACACGGGCAATGATAGTTGCCTCACCGGCGCCGCCGACCAGACGATCAATATTGGCGCGAACTGTTACACGTGCTTTAACTTTCAGTTCAATACCATTTTTAGCAACTGCTGAAACCAACGGTGTCTCAATAACTTTAGGATTAACGCTCATCTGCACAGCTTCCAGAACCTCACGTCCTGCCAAATCGATTGCACAGGCACGTTCGAAGGTCAAAGGTATTTCTGCTCTTTGCGCGGCAATCAAAGCATCAATCACTCTATCGACATTACCGCCAGCCAGATAATGTGCCTCCAACTGATTGACATTTACACCAAGGCCTGCTTTATTAGCTTTTACCAATGGCAAAACAATTTGGGAAGCAGGAACACGCCGCAGACGCATGCCAATAAGGTTAAAGATACCGACATCGACACCGGCAGCCATGGAAGAAATCCAAAGGCCAATAGGTACAAAATTCAAGAACAAAACTATAACGAGAACAGCCAGAATAATTACGAAGCCACTGCCAAGAACAAATTGTAACATTATGCACTTCAACTCCTTTTTGATTTTATATAGTTATTACTGGTCTTTTTGCTGTATTTTTACAAAAATCTTACTGCCTTCAACTTTGACAACTACTATATTCGTGCCCGCATCAATATAATCACCAAAAGTTACAACATCTGCGCGAACACCCTCAATAAGCGCGATACCTGCAGGCCTCAGCGTAGTGACTGCTACACCGGCTTTACCGGCATACTGTGTCATGTCAGGGGTTACACTATAGCCATCACTATTTTCCTGCTTATCTTTTAAAACAAATAAATTCCAGGCTGGATTAGAAGGCAAATATTTTATCAGCAGCGCAAAAATTACCAAAGCAGCAACTATACTGACAGCCAGCCAATTCAATGCGGAAACATTACCGCCCAGCACAAAATAAAAACTTGCCAAGATACTCAAGATGCCTGCAATGCCAAAAAGGCCAAAACCCGGAATAAATACTTCCAAAATCAAGAGGCCCACACCAAGTATAAAAAGCAAAACTTCAAGCCAACTGCCGGCCCCACTTACGAAATTCATCCCGAAGAGAGCTGCTGCAGCAATAATTGCGATCCCTCCGGCAATGCCAGCCCCAGCTGTTTTAACTTCGGTAAGAATTCCCAAAATAATTATGGTAAGCAAAACCGCTTTAACCTGGGGGAACAAAAACCACCTTCCAGCCAAATCTTCGTTTGATGGATACAAGTCAACCGGAAGCGCTCTGGCAGCCTCTGCACCAATTAAAGGCAGACAAACAAGCAACAATGTTAAGAGTAACAGTAATTTTTTCATATTTGTCCCTCCGCACTCAGATTACACAAATATTATACTGTGTAATAAAATGTTCGGCAAACTTTATTGTAAAAAGGTAAACAAAAAAGGAGGGTAATAATTACCCTCCCATCATGTTTTTACTTCAAAAGCTCCCGCACCATGGTATTAATACGTTTACCATCAGCACGACCCTTAGTTTTTGGCATTAAAGCAGCCATAACCTTACCCATATCTTTCGGACCAGCAGCACCAGTTGCAGCAACAGCTTCTACAACTAAAGCTTTCAACTCTTCATCGCTTAACTGTTCAGGAAGATATTTTCTGAGAATAGCAATTTCCTGCTTCGCCTGTTCAGAAAGTTCTTCACGTCCGGCCTTAGTAAATTCTTCTAAGGAATCCTGACGCATCTTTACTTCCTTCATCAAAACAGCCAGAACTTCATCATCATTCAGTTCCCGCTTTTCATCGATTTCGATGTTCTTAATGTTAGCACGAGCCATACGAATGACACTCAAGCGTAACTTGCCGCTTTCCTTGTCCTTCATTGCTTGTTTCATATCTTCTGTCAAAAGGTCTTTAATAGACATACAGAGGCCTCCCAATTATCTGGTCTTGCGCTTTCTTGCTGCCTCGGATTTCTTTTTACGCTTTACGCTAGGTTTCTCATAGTGTTCGCGTTTTCTAACCTCAGAAAGAACCCCAGCCTTTTGGGTTGCTCTTTTAAAGCGGCGGAGTGCGCTATCAAGTGTCTCCGTTTTGCCAACTTTGATTTCTGTCATCTGTTCTCCCTCCCTCCACAACGACCTTTAGGGAAGTGCGTTTATTCATTACACCGTTTTATTATACTTCAGAGCTACACTAGCTGTCAAGCTCCTAACAAGGCGGCCAGCCAAGCTTCTTGCCGCCAAGCAGATGAAAATGAAGATGTTCCACACTTTGTCCGCCATCGACTCCGGTATTAATTACTACACGGAAACCATCTTCTTCAACGCCCATTATTTTAGCTATATCGCCGATTTTACTTATAACATGTTTCACAATTTCTAAATCGGCGGTAATAATATTCTGCATATGTTTTTTAGGAAGTAACAAAACATGGCAGGGGGCACCAGGTGCGACGTCATGAATAACAATCATTTCTTCGTCTTCATAAACTTTTTTTGAGGGTATTTCGCCATTGATTATCTTACAAAAAATGCAATCATCCATCTTTTATCCCCCCCTTCTTTGTACGAATGACATATTCGCTAAGAGAGTAAATAATCCTTCATTTACTGGAAAATTTATCAATAATCAGAGTATTTCTCCGATCATACCATCTTCATACAGGGCTTTCAACATTATCCTGCGTATCTTACCTGACAAATTATCTTCGCTCCTAGCATATATTCTTACATAATTGCCGCTAAGACCTTCCCACAAACCTTCTGCTGATTCCTGCTCAAATAATACGGACACCGTTTTATCAAGCATAGACTCACAATATTTTTCATGGCTTTCTCTATCCACTTGAGCTAATTCTTCCACCCGTCTCTGCTTTACTTTTTCCGAAACTACTTCGCCAAAAGAAGCTGCTGGTGTACCCTTACGCGGTGAAAAGGGGAAGATATGAATCTTGCTGAAGCCACAAGACTTAACAAACTCTCTTGTTGTCGCAAAATTTTCTTCTGTTTCACCGGGGAAACCGACAATAACATCGGTAGTAATTGCTACATAAGGCAATTTTGCCCGAATTTTTTTAAGAAGTTCCGCAAAAACCTTGGTATCATAAGGCCGGTGCATGCTTTTTAAAATATCATCGCAACCTGATTGCAACGGTAAATGCAATTGGCGCTGCAGTCTTTCATCACTTACCATCAGGTCCAGCAAATCTTCGCCAACCTCTACCGACTCCAAAGAGCCAAGTCTCAGTCTTGCAAGTCCGGGAACCTCAAGAGCAGCCTTGACAGCGTCAGTCAAGCTGGTACCATTTTTTAGTTCCTTACCATAGGCTCCTAAATGAATGCCTATTAAAACGACTTCGCTAAATCCAGCTGCAACCAGCTTTTCCACTTCAGCTTTAATATTCTCCAGGCTTCGCGAACGCAGTGGTCCACGTGCGTAAGGTATGATACAGTATGTACAAAACTGATTACAACCCTCCTGAATTTTCAGGAAAGCTCTTGTTTTTTCTGTTTCACAGTCGGCTGATAATTCTTCAAAAGCTGTCTGCGCGCTTAATTTCTTCACGTTATCATAGGCATCGATGCTCTGTTCAGTAGCTGCAGCTTCCACGAGAGTGACTACTGCCGCCCTGTCCTGATTGCCAATAATAAGATCTACTCCCTGTATTGCTTTTACTTCTTCAGCAGCCGTCTGCGGATAACAACCGGAAACGACAATGAAAGCATTAGGGTTTTTACGAATTGCGCGATGAATCATCTGTCTGGATTTTCTTTGTCCCATATTGGTAACAACACAGGTATTAATCAAATATATGTCAGCTTTTTCAGCAAAATCGACAATTTCATAACCAGCCTCACGGAATAATCTCTCCATGCTGGCTGTGTCTGACTGGTTGACTTTGCAGCCCAAAGTATAAAAAGCAATTTTTCTCATCTGCTAGCCTCCCAAGTCTCCTGTTTCATACAAAATAGCTGTGGCAGAGACAAGCCCTGCTGTTTCTGTCCTTAAAATGCGGTTACCAAGGCTGAAAGTCTGTACGCCAGCCAGTTCTGCTGCTTTGAGCTCTTTTCCTGCTATACCGCCTTCAGGACCAATAATAAGTAAAATCTCTTCCATCTCCTGTATTGCTGATAATGCTTTTTTTAAACCTAAATTGGTTTCGCCTTCATAAGCCATTAATTTTGTCGAGCTAGCAAAACTATGTAAAACTTCATCCAGATCCATAACACTTGTTACTTTGGGAACTATATCACGTTTGCTTTGTTTGGCCGCTTCTTGAGCTATTTTCTGCCATCTTTCGACCTTTTTCTCAACCTTATTCTTATCAAGCTTTACCACTGAATGTTCCATTGCAACCGGAACAATAGTGTTAACACCTACTTCAACAGCCTTCTGGATGATAAAATCCATTTTTTCGCCCTTAGCCAAGCCTTGAGCAAGGATTATTCTTACAGAAGGTTCATTCACTTGTTCAATACACTTAACTAGACGAACGAAAGCAGCGTCCGCTGTCAAAGCCTTGATTTCCATCAAAGCTGTAACATGGTCGCTGCTAACAATCTGAATATGCTGGCCGACACGCATCCGCAATACATTACTGATATGATGAGCATCTGTGCCTACTATTTGCATTTCTTCCGCAAAAGGCTGCGAAACGAAAAACCGATGCAAAGTTATTCCTCCCTGCGCATTTGCATAACTACCCAGCCGCCTTGCGTATCAACCGCTTCAACATAAAGACCGTTGTTTTTGGCAGCTTCTGTTACATCCTCAAGACGGTCAGATATAATACCGCTTGCCAGGAAAACACCGTCTTTGTTCAATTTGCCAAGAATATCAGGTAACAGCATAATAATTATATCGGCAATAATATTAGCGATGATAACATCGGCTTTGCCTTCTGTTGCATGCAGCAAGTCGCCTTTGGCAACTTCGATTACAGAAGACAAATAGTTATTGGCAACATTTTCGCGTGCTACCTTTACAGCCGTCGCGTCGATATCAATAGCCTTGACATATTTAGCGCCAAGTTTAGCTGCCGCAATAGAAAGAATACCGCTGCCGGTACCAACATCAAAAACCGTCATGCCAGGTTCAATAACCTTTTCCAGCCTACGCATACACATGCCGGTAGTATGATGAGTACCTGTACCAAAGGCCATGCCAGGATCAAGTTCAATTACCTTATCATCCGGTTCAGCTTCATATTCTTCCCATGTAGGTTTTATGACAATGTGTTCTGTAATACGGGTTGTATGGAAGAATTGTTTCCATTCATTCTCCCAATCAGTCTCTGATATGGTGCGGAAACAGGTATTACCGAACCGGCAGGAACCGATACGCCCTTCTATCGCTGTCATTTCTTCTTCTACAGAAGCCAGGCGGTCATGCAATTCACTGTCATCAGGGAAATAAGCTGTAACAACAACTATCTCCGTATTTTCCTGTTCAGGAATATCACACAGTTCCCAAGTACCCGACGTACGCAAAGTATTGAGCAGCAAAGGGTCTTCAATAACAACCCCGCCAGCCCCCAAGGAATGGAAGACATCAGCCACTGCTTCCGTAGCTGCATGTGTAGTTTGAATACTAACCTCAACCCATTGCATTTAACTGCTCCTATCTATGTTCGGCCGGGAATATATAGCCTTATTTAAATAAATCTGCAATTTTCTTCAAAAAGCTCTTTTCTTCAGGATTAATGTTATCGCCGCTGACATCAGCAAACTTTTTCAATGCATCCTTTTGTTTATCTGTAAGCTTATTAGGAACAACCACCTTGATGGTTACCAGTTGATCGCCGCGCACACCGTTGCGGAGGCTGGCAATACCTTTTCCTTTAAGTCTCAATACTTTACCTGGCTGTGTTCCTTCCGGCACTTTCATAACGACCTGGCCGTCAAGCGTAGGCACTTTGATTTCGGCGCCCAGAGTAGCCTGCACAATATTGATAGGGACCTCACAGAGAATGGTCGTGCCATCACGTTCAAAGAACTTGTGTGGTTTCACATAAAGGTAGACATACAAGTCGCCTTTTGAACCGCCTCTTACACCTGCTTCGCCTTCGCCTGATACGCGCAAGCGGGAATCAGTATCAACCCCTGCAGGAATTTTTACCTTAAGTTTCTTTTCTTTTTTCAGCCTGCCGCTGCCGCCGCATACTTTACAAGGGTTCTTAAAGATCTTGCCCTCTCCATGGCAGCGCGCACAAGGACGGACATTAACCATCTGGCCAAACATCGTGTTTTGTGTAAACTGGATTTCTCCGGTACCGTGACAATCAGGACATACCTCTATTTCGCTGCCCGGTTCCGCACCGGAACCTTGGCAGTGATCACAGGTATCTTCTCTGTTGAGTCTTACTTCCTTTTCAACGCCGAAAGCGGCTTCTTCAAAAGTTATTTCCAGATCTAAACGTAAATCTGCACCACGCTGGGGCCCATTCTTGCTCCGACGAGATGAGCCAAAGCCACCGCGACCCTGTCCGCCAAAAAACATGTCAAAAATATCTTCCATCCCACCAGTGCCGCCAAAGCCACCAAAACCGCCGGCACCAGCACCAGCGCCGCCTCCGTTTTCGAAGGCGGCGTGACCAAATTGGTCATACTGGGTACGTTTTGTTTCATCAGACAAAACGCTGTAAGCTTCAGAACACTCTTTGAATTTTTCAGCCGCATCAGGATTGTCTTTGTTTACATCAGGATGATACTGACGCGCCAATTTGCGATATGCTTTTTTAATTTCGTCCGCTGTGGCAGTCTTAGAAACGCCTAGCACGTCATAATAATCTCTTTTGCTCAAAGTTCACACCATCCTAAGGCTAATTATTTTTTATCTTCGTCAACAACTTCTGCATCAACTACGTCATCGGCTGCTTTCTTTTCGCCACCTGCAGCACCTTCTGGGCCTTTAGCTGCCTCGGTTTGTTTATAAAGCTCCGCAGACAATTCATAAAGCGGTTTTGTCAATGCTTCTGTATCAGCCTTAATTTTTTCTGCGTCGTCGCCTTTCAGCGTTTCTTTCAGTGTTACGAGTGCTGCTTCTACTTTTTTAACTAACTCTTCGCTGCCTTTGCCATCCATATCTTTAATGGTTTTTTCAGCTTGATAGCAGAGGGAGTCAGCCTGGTTGCGTACTTCAACAACTTCTTTGCGTTTTTTATCAGCTTCAGCATTGGCTTCTGCTTCTTTAACCATACGATCAACTTCGTCCTTATTCAAAGTGCCGGAAGAAGTGATGGTGATTTTTTGTTCTTTACCAGTGCCAAGGTCTTTAGCACTAACATTTACGATACCGTTGGCATCAATGTCGAAAGCAACTTCGATTTTAGGGATACCACGCGGAGCTGCCGGAATCCCGCCAAGTTCGAAACGGCCAAGAGTTTTATTATCAGCAGCCATCTCGCGTTCGCCTTGCAGGACATGAATATCAACGGAAGGTTGATTGTCGGCGGCAGTAGAGAATACTTGTTTGCGAGAAGTAGGAATGGTGGTATTACGATCAATAATCTTCGTGAATACTCCACCAAGAGTTTCAATACCCAAAGACAATGGAGTTACATCAAGAAGCAGAACGTCTTTAACTTCACCGGCCAAAACACCTGCTTGAATGGCAGCACCAACTGCGACGCATTCATCCGGGTTAACGCCACGATGTGGTTCTTTGCCCAATATTTTCTTAATAGCATCCTGAACAGCCGGAATACGGGAAGATCCGCCAACCAGGATAACTTTTTCAATATCATTTGCAGTCAAACCTGCGTCAGACAATGCTTTTCGAGTTGGTCCCATTGTTCTTTCAACAAGATCAGCTGTTAATTCATCAAATTTAGCTCTGGTCAAATTCATATCAAGATGTTTAGGGCCATCAGCACCTGCAGTAATGAACGGCAAGTTAATGTTGGTAGTCAAAACACCGGACAATTCGACTTTTGCTTTTTCTGCAGCTTCACGCAAACGTTGCAGAGCCATACGGTCAACAGAAAGGTCTATACCGGTTTCTTTCTTAAATTCGCCAATCATCCAGTTCATAATACGTTCATCAAAGTCATCGCCGCCAAGGTGAGTATCACCATTTGTTGCTTTAACTTCGAAAACGCCGTCGCCCATCTCAAGGATAGAAACGTCGAAAGTACCGCCGCCAAGGTCATAAACCAAAACAGTGTGATCGTTGGTTTTATCAATACCATAAGCCAGTGCCGCAGCAGTAGGTTCGTTGATAATACGCAGAACTTCCAGGCCTGCTATTTTGCCAGCGTCTTTAGTTGCCTGACGTTGGCTGTCGCTGAAGTAAGCAGGTACAGTAATAACTGCTTGGGTTATTTTTTCGCCCAGATATTTTTCAGCATCTTCTTTCAACTTTTGCAGAATCATCGCGGAAATTTCTTCCGGAGAATATTTTTTATCATCAATTGTTACTTTGTAATCAGTTCCCATGTGACGTTTAATGGAACTGATAGTACGGTCAGGATTAGAAATTGCCTGCCTTTTTGCCAATTGTCCAACCAGACGCTCACCGGATTTAGAAAAGCCAACAACAGAAGGGGTTAAACGACCACCTTCCTGGGTAGAAATAACGGTTGGTTCGCCACCTTCCATTACAGCAACGACAGAATTCGTTGTACCTAAGTCAATACCAATAACTTTAGACATTTTTTATTCCTCCTCAAAAACCTGTTTTCTATTTAAATTAAGTAAATTAAAAACTAATTGTTACTTACTACTTTAACTTTGCTATGGCGGATTACTTTATCATTGAGCTTATAGCCCTTTTCGAATACAGCTTCAATAGTATCATCCTCAAGCTCAGTGTTTTCTCCACGCATAACTGCTTCATGGAAAGAAGGGTCGAATTTCTGGCCTTGTGCCGAAATCTCCTCTACAGAAAGCTCTTTGAAAATTTGCGTCAGCTGTCTTTGAATCATTTCCAGACCAACTCGGATGCTTTCAACATCATTAGCTTTAGCCATGCTTTCTTCCGCACGTTCAAAGCTATCAAGTACTTTTAAAAATTTTTCTACAACATTAGCAGTAACGAATGTTGATAACTGGGCTTGTTCCTTTGTTGTCCTGCGTCGGAAATTATCGAAATCAGCTTGTAACCGCAAAACACGATTTTGTAGTTCTTCGATTTTCTGATCTCTTTCATCTGGCACAGGAATCTGTGTCTCTTCAGTCGCATCACCTTTATTTTCAACGTTTTCCGTTGTAATAGGCTCTACGTTATCCTGCTTGATTTCTTCAAGCACTTCTTGTGTCTCTTGTTTCTGCAACACGCTTCCTCCTTCACATAAGCTTATTTCTTGTCCTCACCAAACAGGGCTCGCAAATGTTGATGCAAATAATCCATAACTGAGATTATTTTGCCATATTCCATTCTTGTTGGTCCAAGCACTGCCATCGTGCCGACGACTCTTCCGTTTAAACGGTAAGTAGCTTGTACCATACTACAGTCTTGTATGCCTGTAAATTTGTTTTCGGAGCCTATTGTGATTTTTATTCCAGAATTTTCACCAGCGTGGAGAATATCTTTCAGAACCTTCTCTTCTTCCAAAATAGCCAGAAGATCTTTAATTCTCTCTACATTGCGAAATTCAGGTTGATTTAATAACTGTCTCGTTCCACCTAAAAAGACTCTTTGTTCATTACTGTTGGAACCGACATGCCTTAAGGCCTCAATAATTGAAGAGAACAGCTGTTTGTCGTTTGACAGTTCAGTGTACACATCACGCAGCATTTCGCCATTGATGTCAGCAATATTATGACCTTGCAGTTTATTGCTGATTCGATTTGCCAAATAATCCATTTCTTCCTGTTTCATCCCCAATGGGACATCAATAACACAATTATCTACGATGCCGTCATCAGTAATAAGACACAGGATTGCTCTCTGTCCATCCAATGGCAAGAACTTAACATACCGGAAAAGACGATTGATTTGTCTGTTGGCCAAAACCATCGAAACATTTTTGGTCATCCGCGACAGAATTTTTGCTGTTGATTGGAAAATTCCATCAATATTTCTGATACGTTCACGGTACCAGGCATCAATCAGAGCCTGATCATTCTCTGTAAGAGTGCCAGGTTCAACCATAGAATCTACATAAAAGCGATAGGCCATCGCTGATGGTATTCTGCCAGCAGATGTATGCGGTTGTTCCAAATACCCCAGAAGCTCCAGGTCTGACATCTCATTACGAATCGTAGCAGGACTAAGACCTAAATCAAACTTGCGGGCAATGGTGCGGGAGCCAACTGGTTCTGCCGTTGAAATATAATCTTCAATAATTATTTGCAGGATTCTTTTCTTTCTTTCATTAAGCACCATTACACCTCCTGCCTTTTCTTTCTTTGTTAGCACTCTCTCTGTTGGAGTGCTAACATCTGATATAAAATTACCACTTAGAACTCTTGTTGTCAAGCTTTTTACATAAAGATTGTAGAAAAATGTGACTCAAAATTAATATCGTCTTAATAACAGTAATTTCTTCTTACAAAACTATCAGGAATCTGTATTGAATGTCTAAAAGACAAGGGGTAAAGAAGCGACGGGCCTGCTGCACATCAGCGACCGACTGCTTGCAGTCGAATTGTCCCGTGTGAGCGGTGCGAGGAACTCTTTGCACCTTGCCTTTCTTGGCACACTCTAAAAGCATTGGTATACAAGTTTTAATCTTTAATTTTTTCAGAGAAATTTTCGTTTGTGCTTGGTAACTTTTTATAGAAATATTATAAAAATAACTCGAAAATTTCGTTGCCGAATTTCATACCTAGTTTAGTAAGTTTTAGATTGTTGGCAGCCTGATCGAAGCTCAGCATTTCCTTGTTAATATATTTTTCTATTTCCTGCCCAAACATAGCCATGACATCAACGCCAAAGCGATCCTTAGCAACAGACAAATCAATGCCTTCACTCGTACGCAGACCTAAGAACATAAATTCTGCCAAGCTTGTCCTTGAAGGTAACTGTTCGATGGTTGGTGCTGCGCCTCTTATATAACTTTCAATATCTTCCGCATTGGTCATTCTTCGTTTGCCGTCATACGAACAGGCTGCACTGCCAAATCCGTAGTATGGTAGGTAATGCCAATAAACAAGATTATGCAGTGATTCCTGACCTGTGCGCGCAAAATTCGATATTTCGTAACGATGCAGCCCCCGCTCTTCTAAATAACTGATAGTATGGTCATACATCATTTCCGCTTCTTCTTCGCTGGGCAAAACCAAAGAACCGTTTGCCAATAGAGTTGCCAACGGCGTTTCTTCTTCAACAGTCAGCCCATAAACCGACAGATGGCTGATAGCCGAAGCTACAATGGCCGCCAAAGTATCTTTAAATGTTGCCAGCGTTTGCGTTGGCAAACCATAGATAAGGTCAGCACTAATCCGTTCAAAGCCTGCTTTAGACGCCTGTTCGATGGCCTGTAAGGCTTCACTTGCGGCATGCAAACGACCAATTGTTTTCAATTCTTTATCATTCAAGCTCTGAACACCGAAACTGACCCTATCAATGCCCATTTCCTGATACTGGCAAAGTTTGTCAAAATCTACCGTTCCCGGATTCATTTCCATAGTTACTTCCGCCGGTGCACGCCATAAGCCTGTTTCTTTTAGAGCATTGATTATCATTTTTAAATCATCAATAGGCAATAAAGACGGCGTACCCCCGCCAAAGAAGACGGTAGCTCGCTCACTAATCGGCATTTCGCCTGCTCTGCTCCTGATTTCGTTTGCCAACGCCAGCGCATATTGGTGCATTAGCCCGCTCTTGCCAGCAAAAGAAGCAAAATCACAATATAAGCATTTTTGCATACAAAAGGGGATATGTATGTATATCCCCTGAATTTGTTCCCACTGTTTTCTCATTTTGATCAATCCATTTTCAATATTGCCATGAAGGCTTCTTGCGGCAATTCAACGCTGCCAACCTGCTTCATACGCTTTTTGCCTTCTTTTTGTTTTTCCAGCAGTTTACGCTTACGTGAAATATCACCGCCGTAACACTTGGCCAAAACATCTTTACGCATGGCGCGTACTGTTTCGCGGGCAATTACTTTATTTCCAATGGCTGCCTGCACCGGTATTTCAAACATTTGGCGAGGAATCAAGCCTCTTAATTTCTCAACAAGCAGACGACCCCTTCTCTGCGCACTTTCCCTATGTACAATCGCTGACAAGGCATCGACCGGTTCACCATTAAGGAGGATATCTACCTTCACCAGGCTGGAAGGGCGATAACCATGAAGTTCATAATCAAGAGAAGCATAGCCTCGGGTAGCCGATTTCAAACGGTCAAAATAATCATAAATAATCTCACTAAGTGGCAAAGAATAGTGAATCATAACGCGATTCTCGTCAACATAAGTCATATTCTCATACTCGCCGCGTTTTTCCTGCGAGAGCTCCATAACTTGTCCAACATATTCCTTTGGAGCAATGATAGTTGCTCTTACATAAGGTTCCTCAACATGGTCTATAACGGTTGGATCCGGGAAAAGTGCCGGATTGTCAATCATTTCAACATTGCCATCTGTAAGGAATACCTGATAAATAACGTTAGGTGCTGTGGTGATAAGAGTAAGTCCATACTCTCTTTCCAGCCTTTCTTTGATAACATCCATATGCAGTAGGCCCAAGAAACCACAACGGAAGCCAAAGCCAAGAGCAAGTGAAGTTTCCGGTTCGAAAACTAAGGAAGCATCATTCAGCTGCAATTTTTCCAAAGCATCACGCAAATTATCATAATCCGAATTTTCCACAGGATATAAACCACAGTAAACCATCGGTGTTGCCTTACGGTAACCTGGCAAAGGCGCGCTAGCTGGATTTCTGCTGTCAGTAACGGTATCACCTACACGTGCGTCCTTAACATTCTTGATTGCTGCAGCAAAAAAACCAACCTGTCCGACTTCCAGCACGTCAACGTTTACCAGATCAGGTTTGAAGACACCAACTTCTGTTACCTCAAAAACCTTACCGGTAGCCATCATTTTAATACTCATGCCCTTACGGATCTGACCATCGACAACACGGATATATAAAACAACACCTTTGTAAGCGTCAAATTTCGAATCGAAAACCAGCGCTTTCAACGGTTTCTTCTCATCACCTTGCGGAGGCGGCACTTTTTTGACAATTTCTTCCAGTACTTCTTCTATCCCAAAACCAGTCTTGGCACTTGTAAAAACAGCTTCTGAAGCATCAATACCAATTACTTCTTCAATCTCTTTCTTGACTTTTTCCGGATCGGCACTAGGAAGGTCAATTTTATTAATGACAGGTATTATCTCCAGATCATGCTCAAGCGCTAAATAAACATTGGCCAGCGTTTGTGCTTCAATTCCCTGGCTGGCATCAACAACGAGCAGTGCGCCCTCACAAGCAGCCAAGGCACGTGAAACTTCATATGTAAAGTCAACATGTCCAGGGGTATCGATTAAATTAAGCATATAAGTTTTCCCGTCTTTTGCTTCATAGGAAATACGCACAGCCTGTGCTTTAATCGTAATCCCTCTTTCACGTTCCAGGTCCAATTGATCCAGCACCTGTTCTTCCATTTCACGTTTTGATAATGTTCCGGTGCTTTCAATAAGACGATCTGCAAGCGTTGATTTACCATGATCAATATGGGCAATGATTGAAAAATTCCTAATTAGTTCCTGCGACATTCTTTTACCTCAGTCTTTCTTAGTAGCTAAATATATAAATATTTGATATTATATTCGTACCTATGATTATAACATTCTGCAAGCTTTTCTAGCAAGATAACCACTATCTTCTTAAAAACCAATAAGATAAAATCTGTTTAAGCAAATTGCTTTTAACAAAGGTCTTGCCAAAAATCATCTATCGTGATAAAATTCATTGGTAAAGTAATTTTTAGGAGGTGAATTCATTGCCAAATATTAAATCTTCTATCCGTAGCGTAAAAACCGATGCAGAACGTCGTGCAAAAAACGCACCTATTAAAGCTGCTCTCCGCAATGCTTCTCGCAAAGTGGTTGCTGTTGCTGAAACTGGTACTAAAGAAGTAGCACAAACAACTTTCGTTAATGCAACCGGTTTACTTGATAAAGCTGCCCGTAAAGGTATTATCCACAAGAACGCAGCAGCCCGCAAGAAATCCAGACTTGCTAAACGTGTTAATGCAATGGAATAGCAACAATATAAACCTGCTCATCGGAGCGGGTTTTTTTGTTGTCCAAAAACTGTCCCTTTAAATATTTATAAAACTGGATGTTTTTTACCTAGCAGTTTTGCGTTAGACTTGGTTTAATCTAAAAAAATCGAGGTATGCTAACAATGATTGATGGTAAAAATCTACGAAAACTGACTCTGGCTTCCATGTTCGCAGCTATGGCATTTGTCTGCTTTGCTTATTTGCGCATAGAAATACCAATGGGCGGCGGTATGACCGGCAAAATTTATATCGGGCATGCTTTCATAATTCTTTCCGCATTGCTTTTAGGCGGCAAATATGGTGCTCTGACAGGTGCAGTTGGCTTAACTCTGGCTGATATTCTGGCCGGCTATATGACTTCAGCACCGCCTACATTCCTCTCGAAACTACTGATCGGCTTATCTGCCAGTTTCTTTGCTCACAACATTATGCATCTTAATGAACTTACAGAGCAAAAGAAAATCTATACCGCTACTCTCATTGCTTCCATTGGCAGTTGTCTGGTAAATGTGGTTACTGAGCCTCTTATCCGCTATGCTTTTAAGGTATATATCTTAGGCTATGCACCACAGGTTGCTGAGATTTCTTCCATAAACTGCGCTGTCTCCATGGCAACAAGTGCTATCCCTTCTGTTGTGATAGCTGTTTTACTTTATAATGTAGTCCGTAATAACCTTAAGCCTCAGGAAATATTTTAATTTAGAATAATAAAAAACCTGCTCAAGTGAGCAGGTTTTTTTATGTCTTATTCAGTCTTTGCACTTTCTCTTGCTATGATACGGTCGAGTATTTCCGCTGCTTTAAAAATCACAAGGCTGCACTTAATCTCATCATTCCTGTATTTTTCTTTAAGGCATTTGCAATCGATGCAGCCCATTTCATTTTTAAAGGTTTCAATAAATTCTGTTTCCAACTCTTTGATACGATTGCTTTCATGGGAACGTTGTTTTACATAGAGATGGCTTAAAACCATAATCCCACCGGTAATTGCTCCGCAAATGCTTTCAACACCCATACCGCCGCCAAACCCGGCAGATAGTTTCAAAGCCTCTGGAGTAAGTTTCAAATCGTATGCCCAATTTGCTCCGTAAAGCATTTTTTCAGCACAATTCAAATCGATGTCATTGCCAAAACCTTTTTGTAATAATGCCAGCAACATAAATTTCTACCTCCCACAATTATTGTTGAAACTCTGTATCCCATGCCTATGGCAGAATTCCTGATTTTTACTTTAAGTTCTGCAAAGTATTTTCATTAACAACATTAATATTCATTGCTAAAAGTTTGGCAGCGGCTACACCATTGCCATCAATCTTCTTGCCGCTGAAAGTGCCATCATAGATAATACCACAGCCACAAGAAGGGCTTTGTGCTTTTAATACCGCCTGTTGGCAGCCATATTCCTTAGCGATAGCAGCAGTTCTTTCCGCTCCCAGCTTGAAAGAACTTGTTACATCTTCGCCTTCTTTGTTAACGACAAGTTCTCCAAGACGCTCAGCAGCTGGTCTTGGTGTAACCAGACCTCCCAGTATTTCAGGGCAAACAGGTATCAGGTCGTATTTCTCACTCAAAGAAGCAATTTCTTCATTAGTATTTATTTCTCCGTTATATCGGCATTTAATGCCCAAGAAACATGCGCTGACTAAAATCGGTTCTTTGCTCATAATATCTCCTCACCTTTTGAATAGTTTATCATGTAAAAGCACAACCAGAATTTCTTCCAACTGTTCAAATCTTCTGCCGCCTTTACGCAAGTCCATATTAAGTTTAGCAAGTGCCGTTAAACATTTCTGCAGGCTTACCGTCGTAAAGAATTTACTCTGTGCCATCGTTTTTTGTGCAATAAAAGGATGCATCTTCAGTTCATTAGCAATGCTGTTTTTATCATAACCAGCTTCCATAAGTTCTTTCACTTGCCATAATTTCCGAATTTGCGAGCTTACAATACCAGTAACTTTCAGAACATTAGTGCCTCTTTTTTCTTCCAAGGCCAGTAAGGTCAATACTTCTTCAGTTTTTTTCTCAGCAATCGCATTCGTTAATGCAAAAATTGAAACCTCCGGCAACTCAGAGAAAATAGCTTCCACATCTTGCCGCGTCCATTTTTTTCTTGTTCCGACATAAATTGCCAGTTTTTCAATTTCATTTGCCAAAAGCAATAAGGGTACGTTGTCAGTAGCAGCCATATATTCCACTACCAGTTCAGCTGCGCCATATTCCCACATGCATCCATAGAGAGCCGCCTGTTCATCAAGCCAAGGCCTTAAATTATAAGATTTGATCGCCTTGCTTTCTACAATTCCCGCAATTGGCAAAAGTGTCTTATAAAACTTCGAACGTTTGTCAAGCTTTGCCACCGCACATACAACCTGGCAGAAATCCGGAAGATCGCCTAGTAACTCTGCTAATTGCGTTTGCTGTTCCTTGCGGCTTTCGCTTTCCTGTTGTTTATCCTGCTTGAGAATTTTAGGGTCTTTGATTAGCACCATATTTTTCCCTGAAAAAAACGGATAACTGTTAATAGCTGTTTCCAGTTCTTTTAAGGGTAATTCCTTATCAAAAACAGCTACTTCTCTATCACGTTCAGCAACAGAAGCAAAAGTAGCCTGCACAACTGCTTTCGTTATTTTTTCTTTATAATAATCTTCTTCGCCCCAGATAATAATAAGCCTTGGTATTTCCAAGCGTTTATCCAGAGTTTCGAGAAATTTTTCTGCTGAAATTTCCATTTCTGACTCCCTGCTAAAAGTAATTACTCTGATACCGATAACTATACCATGTGCAATTTGAACCGTCAAAAACAACTTTTATATTGCCTGCTTGGTCTGTCCGTAATACTTTGGCTCCAATTGCCTGCAATTTTTCTAAAGTCTCCGGTGCAGGATGTCCAAACTTATTATCGGCGCCTACAGAAATTACTGCTAGCTCAGGATGTATGGCCTGCAAAAATTCATATGCCGAAGATGTTTTTGCTCCATGATGTGAGACTTTCAAAACGTCAGCCTTAATAGGACCTGCCGCTGCCGCAATTTCTTCTTCTGCAGTAGCATCACCGGTAAAAATTATGCTTTTATCATTATCTATTATTTTTATGATGGCTGAACTCTCATTCTCATTATGGTTTTCTTCCAAAGAAGATGCTGGCGTTGCTTCAATGATATCTATTTTACAGCTGCCCAAATTGTATTGTTGGCCGCTTGCCAGCTGTTTTATCTGACTTTTATCTTTTACAACGTTGAGCATCGCTGAAACATCCTGACTCGGTTCTTCCTGCGGCAATAAGATACAACCTATCGGAATTGAGCGTACCACAGCAGCTGCACCGCCTGCGTGATCGTGATGTCCATGACTAAGAGTCAACACATCAAGCTTGTTGATGCCTAAATACCTTAAAAAAGGAAGAATAATTCTTTCACCAGTATTGAAATTACCACGCAGTCCACCAGTATCGACCAAAATGGTTTTCTTCTCTGCTGTAATAATTAGTGCGGCGTCACCTTGACCAACATCAATGAAAAAAACTGTAAAAGGCTGCCGCGCAAAATGTGCTGTTAAACCCGGCAATAATATGGCGAAGCACGTTAATGCTATGACTATTTTTCTTTCGTGGTTAGTCAGGCTCGTCAAAGGCCAGAAACGAAATAAACATATTACGAGCAAATAATAGATCAATGCGTTTACAAATGGCGTATGCGCAATAGTGATACTGGCAAAAGTCCAACCGGCTATCAAATTTGTTACAGACAAAGCAGGTGCTAACAGAAGGCTTGCAAACATCAAGAGAATAATACCCAGCGGTTTGACAATAAAACACAGAAATAAACCAGCCATCGTTAAAAGCACGATGAACTCCAAAACAGGCACGACGATAAGGTTAGCCGCCAGCGAACTGATAGACAACTGATGGAAATAGTAAACAAGCATAGGCAGCACTGCTAGCTGTGCTGCAATCGTTACGGCCAAGGCATCTGCAACATATTTCTGCAGATAGCGTGCTAAGAAAGCCCTGATTGAAGGAAATAAGTAAATAAGTCCGGCTGTTGAGACAAAGGAAAGCTGAAACCCGATGTCAAAAACCCACAGTGGTCTATAACAAAGCATACTTATAGCAACGATTGCCAGTACCGCCCCGCTGTCTTCATTTCTTTGCAAAACAAGCCCAAGCAGCATTGCCATTCCCATCAAAGCAGAACGCATTACCGGCGGTGAAAAGCCGCAAATCAGGCAGTAACTGAAAACGGTTACCGCCGCTATGGGTAAAGCCAATTTTTTCCTTACTTGCAAAGCACGCGTTAAAGAAAGAACAAACCCTATCAATAGTGCAACATGACTGCCTGATACGGAAAGAATATGAACAATACCGGTAGTGGAAAAATTCCTTACGATATCTTCATCGATACCTTCATAACCGCCCAAAGTCATACCAGCTAGAATAGCGGCATCTTTTTGCGGCATGACTCTTTTCAGCTGGGTGCGCATCGCACCGCCTATAGCTGCCGGGTAGGAATCCCAAGGTCTTGGAATATCAATATAACGCACTTGCTCCGCCTTGGCCGACATCCTGCCGCCGATGCCCTGTACTTTAGCAGCCATTTCAGTATCAAAACTACCAGGATTAGCAAATCCTCGTATAGGCTTGATTTTACCTTTAACGTTCAGCCGGCCATAGCCCAGCGTCCTTATTTTACTATTCTTTGGCACCTTGGTAATTGCTAAACGCAGAATGCCATTAGTAGTAAATGTTTTGTCCCCATTTTTGATAAGCTCACAATTTAACTGCAGACTTATTGTACCGTCTTCCAGCTCCTTCACCGTGCCCGGTATTATCGTTCCGCTAAGGCTAACATCCTGATTGAGGTGTTTTCCTATATCATTCGTGCCAGTTCTGCCACCGGCAGCGCCTACCGCCCAACCACAGGCGAAAATGAAAACAGCAACGAAACAAAAAGCCGCTTTTAACTTTTTCGTTTTTTTGTAAAAAAATAGACCAAGCAAGATCAATAAAGCTAAAGATGACAGAACCCACGTAAAACCTAAAAATTGCCTACAAGAAAAGCCAACATAATCACCAAGACAGAACAACAGCCCAACATAGAGAGAATAGGTCATTTCAGACTTCTAAATAGTCCTTAAGTTTCAGGAATTTGGCCTTGCCAATACCCTTAACATTCATAATATCTTCAATTTTATTAAAGCGATGCTGCTGTCTGTACTCAATGATTTTTTGTGCCGTTGCCTGTCCTACTCCTGGTAAATTTTCCAACTCTCTAACATCAGCCGAATTTAGATTAACTATTGTTGAATTATCTTGCTCCGCTGCTGTGTTGTTTAAGTTTCCCGTTAAACTTCTTTCCTGCTTATTGCCTGTTCTCGTTTTGGCTTGTTTAACGTTTAACGCCGGCACGTTTATTTGCATACCATCTTTGCATTTCTTAGCCAGATTAACCTTATTAATGTTGGCATTTACCGTCATGCCTCCGGCCTTTTTGATAGCTTCCTGTGCCCTGCTCCCTGCCGGCATTTCGTACATGCCTGGATTTTTTACTTCTCCGCTGACATATACCGTTATTCCTTTGGTCTTATTTTCTGCCAACGGCTCTCCATTTTGCATGACTCCTCCTTCAAGTTTGCCTGGTGTACTTTGCCAGATACTCAGACCTGCGAGAATAATAACAAGTGCAGCTATGACAATCAGTTTCTTCTTTCCCCACAAATTCACCCTAAGACCCCCATAAAAAAGACTCACCCCGGCTGCCTTGATGGCGTTACCGTGAGTGAGTCTGCAATAGCGTCGTTTTTAAAAAACTTTCTACTATTTTACTATTCTTCTTTTATCTTAGCACTCTGCAATTGATTATTCAAATATAGGAACTTTACAAAGTAACAAGGGTAGTGACTGGCCTCGGCCAGCACTACCCTTGTTTATCTTTATTAACGCACGACAATATTTACTAATCTCTTTGGAACACAAACCACTTTGATGATTTCTTTGCCGCCGAGAAGCTCTTTGATTTTGGCATCCGACAACGCAAATGCTTCAAGTTCTTCTTTAGTAGCTTCAGAAGGAACAACAATACGTTCCTTACCCTTGCCATTGATCTGGAGAATAACTTCAACCTCAGCTACCTTCATAGCCTCTTCATCGTAGGAAGGCCAGGCTGCTTTATGCACACTGGCATTAGCGTCGATAACCTTGGTCCACAGTTCCTCAGTAATGTGCGGAACAAATGGAGACAGCAAACGAAGCAGGGCTGAAATTGCTTCAAAAATAAGACCGGCATTCGGATTGTTTTGCTTTTCCTTATAAGCATAAAGCCCATTCACTAATTCCATCATGGAGCTGATTGCCGTATTAAAATTGAAACGTTGTTCAATATCATCAGTTACCTTTTTAATGCTTGTATGGAGAATGCGGCGCAATTCTTTATCATCTTCGTCCAAGGCAGCCACATCATAGGAAGCTACATGTTGATCCAATTGAGGACCAAAATGAGCCACAATACGCCATACCCTGTTTAGGAAGCGGAAGGAGCCTTCAACACCCTGGTCGCTCCACTCCAATTCTCTTTCCGGCGGGGCAGCAAAGAGAATGAAGAGACGAGCTGTATCTGCACCGTATTTGCTGATTATTTCTTCTGGTGAAACAACATTGCCAAGTGATTTTGACATCTTGGCACCATCTTTAATAACCATGCCTTGGGTCAAAAGGTTCTTAAATGGCTCGCCAGCTTCTACCAAGCCAGCGTCGCGCAGAACTTTCATGAAGAAACGGGAGTAGAGCAAATGCAGAATCGCATGTTCAATACCACCGATATACTGGTCTACAGGTGCCCAGTAATTGACGGCTTCCTTAGAAAATGGAAGTTTTTCATTCTTCGGATCAGTGTAGCGCAGGTAGTACCAGGAGGAACAAAGGAAGGTATCCATGGTATCCGTCTCACGCTTAGCAGGTTTACCGCAAACCGGGCAAACGCAATTTACAAATTCTTCAGAAGTAGCAAGTGGTGACACGCTGCCGCTGGCAAAATTCACGTTTTCCGGCAATCTGACCGGCAATTGTTCTTCCGGCACCAGCACAGGGCCACAATCCGGGCAGTAAATAATAGGAATCGGCGCACCCCAATAACGCTGACGGCTTACCAGCCAATCACGCAGGCGGTAATTTACGCGGCGAGAGCCAATGCCTTGAGCTTCCATTTCATCCATGATCGCTCCCATTGCCTCTTCATTGCCCATACCGTCAAATTTGCCTGAATTAACCATAACGCCGCTTTCATCGTAAGCGCCACTCATTTCTTCCAGTTTCAGAACTTGATCTTTTGGCTGAATAACGATGATTTTCTCAATACCATATTTATCAGCAAACATCCAGTCACGGGAGTCATGGGTAGGAACGCCCATAACAGCACCTGTACCGTAATCATACAATACATAGTTAGTAATCCAGATTTCTACCTTGCGGCCTGTAAGCGGATGAATGCAGTAATGTCCTGTGAACATACCTTCTTTTTCAGATTCGCTGGAGGTACGCTCTATATCTGACTGATTCCTTACCTTATCGCAGAACACTTTCAATTCTGCTGCTTTGGGATTATCCACCAATATTTTTTCTACTATTGGATGCTCAGGCGGCACAACAACAAAAGTTACGCCGTAAATAGTATCCGGACGCGTAGTATATACTGCAAGCTTTTCCTGGAAATCAGGCACATCAAAACTGAACTCAAGACCTTCACTGCGGCCGATCCAATTTTTCTGCATGGTTTTAACGCGCTCCGGCCAGCCATCAAGCTCTTTCAGATCTTCCAGTAATTCATCTGCGTAGTCAGTAATTTTGAAGAACCATTGTTCAAGGTCCTTCTTGTAAACCGTTGAATCGCAGCGCCAGCATTTGCCGTCAATTACCTGCTCATTGGCAAGTACTGTATTACAGGAATCACACCAGTTAACCGCGGATTTTTTCTTAACGGCAAGACCGCGTTTATAAAACAGCTCAAAAAACCATTGCGTCCATTTATAATAATCTTCTTTACAAGTAGTTACTTCACGGTCCCAATCATAGGACAAACCGAGTTCTTTTTGCTGACGCGTCATGTTAACAATGTTTTCCATCGTCCATTTAGCTGGATGTATGCCATGTTTGATTGCGGCATTCTCTGCCGGCATGCCAAAGGAATCCCAGCCCATCGGATGCAAAACATTAAAACCTTTCATGGTACGGAAACGAGCTATAACGTCACCAATTGAATAATTACGCACGTGTCCCATATGCAAATTGCCTGAAGGATAAGGGAACATCTCTAAGACATAGGACTTTGGTTTACTGTCGTCCATTTCTGTTTTAAAGGTCTTTTTTTCTTCCCATTCTTTTTGCCATTTTGCTTCCAGCTCGTGCGGAGCATACTTTTCGTCAATCATACTTCAAAAACCTCCCAAAATTTTCCTAGTCCAAGAAAAACAAAAGTCCCTTTCTGCTCTAGCAGAAAGGGACGAGATAACCCGCGGTACCACCCTGTTTGTCGGGATTAGCCGACCACTTAGAAATCTTTAACGCAGACCTGCGTCCTATGTTTGCACATAAGCTCCTTCGCGGTGAGTTCATCTTTTTTATGCATTGACTCGCATCAACCGTCAACTTTCTGCAGCATAAAAGCAAGACTAATATTCCACTTCATTGGATTTATCAATAATGTCATGTTTATATGATTATTTTATAATGCTTTAACAGCAAACAAAACCTTCCTGAAAAAGCACTTACAAAATATTATATCATAATTTTAAAAGCTTACAAGACGTTGTTCAATTTTCAATTTAATTTGGTATAAAAATACTTGCTTTTGAAAACCAGCTGTTTCTGTTTCTATTAATTTGTGCTATTGTTAAGTTAAGAAAAACTAGCGTCAAAATCCATTGTTGTTGATAGTTCTGCACAAAATTTCCTTATCATATACCAATAAGGAGGTAGATTTATGTTCAGCCCACAAATTACAGCAATATTAAAGAAACAGTTGTTTTTCCTTGGTACAACATGTGAAGGTACGCCCAGGGTCAGACCAATGCGTCCATTTGTTGATTCTGAAGGCAACATTTGGCTGATAAGCTACAAAGGCACTGAAAAAAATAAAGAAATAGAACTCAACAATAAGGTTGAACTTTGTACTGTTGACAATAATGATGTTCTTCGCCTGCAAGGCTTTCTTTTGCAGGAAAAAGATATTCGTTTGGAAGAAATAAAAGATATTCGACAGCAAATTTTTGATAATCTGCCGAATGTCAAAGATATCTTCAAAGATGCTTCTGATGCCAACATGGTTGTCTATAAGTTAAGCGTTAGCAACGTAATATTTCGCAGCTTAGATAATGCTGATATCTCGAAGCTGCATTTCAAATTATAAAAATTATCCTATATAGAAGGGGCATAACAAGTGAAACTATACGCTATCGGAGACCTACATCTTTCCGGCAATCCACCGACAAAACCAATGACGATTTTTGGTGAACACTGGAACGATCATTGGCACAGAATAAAAGCATCATGGTCGTCTTTGGTACATGCCGAAGACACGGTCATATTGTGCGGTGATATTTCCTGGGCGATGCACCTTGACGACGCTCTTGCGGACCTCAATGAAATTGCTGATTTGCCAGGCAGAAAAATCATACTTCGCGGTAATCATGATTACTGGTGGAGCACCGTCAAGAAAATGAGCAATGCCACCAACGAAAACTTCCTTTTCTTGCAGAATAACTTCTTTGCCGTTGGCAGCACAGCTATTTGCGGTACTCGCGGCTGGAACCTGCCGGGCAACGAATTCTTTACACCTGAAGATGAAGCAATCTACAGGCGCGAGTGTCTCCGTCTGGAAACCTCACTGCAGCTTGCCAGCGCAGCAGGCTTTTCAGATATAGTAGTAGCCCTGCATTATCCGCCACTCTATATAGGAGTTGAAGAATCAGGTTTCACGGAGCTTTGCGAAAAATATCATGTCAGGACCTGCATCTTCGGACACGTTCATGGTGAAGATGCCAAAAATGCTTTTCAAGGCTTAAAAGCAGGAACCAATTATCAAATTGTTGCTGCCGATGCTGTAGATTTCAGGTTGCAAAAAATATAAAAAAAATGAAAAAAGCGCAGCAAATAAATTTTGCTGCGCTTAATTTTTGTAATTTTTACATGCCCTTATTCAGACTGAAAGCATCGAGGGTATCATTAATCTTTTTAGCCAAGCTGTCCGGCAAGCCTTCAATATTAATGTTCAGGAAACCACGCACAATTATCGCTGTTGCCTCTTCCTCACTTAAGCCTCTGGCCATCAAATACTCAATTTCTTCCGGTGCAATACGACCAACTGCCGCTTCGTGGCTGAGTTCCGCATTACCGGTATGTGCATCAAGTTCAGGTATGGCATAGATACGTCCTTCATTGCTGAGCATTAGTCCATTACATTCCAGATGTGCACGCACACCCTCAGACATACCAGCAAGCAAGCCGCGGTTGATGATAGTACCGCCTGTCGACAAAGAACGAGTGATGATTTCCGCCCTGGTACCAGGAACCTCCAGGATTGACTTGCCGCCTATATCAAGATGGGAGCCCTTCGGAGCAACCAGAATTGAATTCAGTCTTGCTACGGCGCCTTTGCCCACTAATCTGGTAGTTGGATACATTTGCACATCTTTAACGCGTTCCAGACAAACATAGTTAGAAGTGTACTGGGCATCTTCACCGACAATAGCAACTGTACGCGGGCGGACTGCAACATTTTCTCCCCAGTTATGAATCATGGTAAAGGATAGTTTAGCACCTTTTTCCACAAAAAACTCGCTGATACCAATATGCACGCCATTTTCAACGGAAGGATCGCTGGCACAGCCGGAAATTATATTGAGTTCGGCCCCTTCTTCGATAATAACTATATTATGCACTCTTTGCAATTGATCTTCATGACCGATAAAAACGCAGGCTTGCAAAGGAGCACTTATTTTGTGCCCTGCACGTACCCTGATGAAATAACCCTGCTCTCTTTCCGTTGCTGTTTTCGCAGTATATTTATCAGTATCCGGAGCAACAGCTTTCCACCAATATTTTTCAACAAGCTCCGGATGTTTTTTGGCTGCGTCACCGGTATTCATGAGCTCCAGGGGTGTCTCTTTGTCTACTTCAACCTGTACCGGCGTATTGTCGACCTGAATGAAAGTAGCGCTGCGTCCTTCTCCGTCAAGTTCGATGCCCACTTTAGCAAGTTTTGATTTGCCGCCTGCTGTAAGGTCTTCGGTGCTTTTGGTTCTGGCCTCGTCATTATCATCATATTTACTTAAATCAATATCTTCACCATAAAGGGCTTTTTTCTCCAGTGCTGCTTCCAGCTTTTTCTTATCAGCCATTATAATCCACCTCCGCAGCCTTTATTGATGCAGTGCTCATAGCCTTTTTGACAGATACAGGAAAACATCTCCATCGGGTCTCCGCTGCAGGATAATGTACCATCGAAAAGTATATGTGCCTTGGTAGCTGGAATATATTTCAAAATATGTCCAAGATGAGTAATGATTAAACCGGAGTTTTGGCTTTCTTCCAGCGGGTTTGCCTTGCCAGGCAGATTGCCGCCGAAATGCGGGCAGCAGCCTCTTTCACACTGGCAGGATTTACCTGACAAAATATATTTTGCCGCACGGCCAACTAAGGCAATATTTTCTACATCGACGCCTGATTCTGGCTCATCCAGCAGCAACAGCTCTGGTTTTTGCGCCATCAATTGCAGCAATTCCGACCTTTTAATCTCTCCACCGGAAAATCCGTCATTAACTGAACGATCCAGATGCTCGCTCAGCCCCATCCACTCAGCCATAATTTCTGCTTCCTCAGGAGTAGCTCCACAAATCTGCACCATCTGACGCAAACTCAAGCCTCTGATCGTTGGCGGGCGTTGAATCATAACGCCAATACCAAGCTTGGCTCTTTCATGGAGCGGCATCTCGGTAATATCCTGTCCTTTGAAATAAATCTTTCCCTGTGTTATCTTATAGCGTTCAAAACCCATAATAGTTCCGATTAAAGTAGATTTTCCGGTCCCATTGGGGCCATACAATACGTGTACTTCACCTTTTGGTATATGTAAGTTAATATCATGAAGAATAACTTTATCATTAATAGCAATGGATAAATTTTCAATTCTCAGCATATAGAACTTTTCCTCCTCTCGGTTGTTAATCAAAGTATACAATATTGCTTAGGATTAGTCTACATAATAAGCCTTGATTATGTGATTTTCGTACTGGAAATGCCGGATGCAATGTAGTATAATGTTTCGAGACCCATCCGGCGGGGGTGGGCAGAGGAGGAAGTAAAATGCTTAATGCAGATGCTGAAAAAGCTATTCTAACAAGACTGAGAACTGTTAAAGGTCATATTGCGGGCATTGAACGCATGGTGCAAAATAAAGAAAATTGTGCTGACATTTTGGTGCAAATATCAGCCACCCGCTCATCCATCCAAAAAATTGGCATTTATCTTTTGGAAAACAATGCCAAAGATTGTCTCTGCAGTGAGGCAAAATCCGTTGAAGAAAAAGAACACATTCAAAAAACCGTCAAACAGATTATCTCTTTTTTGAAATAATAAAATTCAGGAGGCATTATGCATCAATATCTTTTTCATATTGGAGACTTTCCTGTCCGCATGTATGGACTCGTACTTTGCATGAGTATTTTTCTGGCAACAGGCGTTGCTTACTTTTTGGCTAAGCAAGACGGGCGTTGGCATACGCACGTAGCTGATATAGGTATTTACGGAGGTTTCGCCGGCATTATCGGCGGACGTCTTTGGGATGTATTCTTTTTTGATTGGGAGTATTACAGTCATCACCTTTTAGAGATCCCCTTTGTCTGGCAAGGCGGCATGGCTATCCAGGGAGGTATTATAGCCGGCGTGTTGGCCGGTTTTGTTTATTGCAGAAAGCACAACATTGATGCCGTCGCACTGTTAGACATTGTAACACCTTCTTTGATCATCGGTCAGTCTATCGGGCGCATGGCCAATCTTTTAAACGGTGATGCCTTTGGCTCGCCAACAGGCGGTAACTTCGGCTTGGTATATCCGGAGGGTACTCTTGCCTACAGAACTTACGGCAGCGCACCGCTCTGGCCGGCAGAAGTTTGGGAAGGACAGCTGGATATTGTCATTTTTGCTTTACTGCTGCTTTTCCGAACTACTAATCATGCCCGCGGCCAAGCAGCATTGCTTTATGTGATGTTATATTCGGCCGTACGTTTTGGCTTAGAAATGTTACGTGGTGATTACACTGAACCTTTCCTTTTCGGTTTGAAATCGGCACAAGCAACAAGTCTGGCCTTCATTATCGTTGCTGCAATCCTCTTTGTGTGGGTTGGCCGCAAAAAACCGGAGGAAGATTCAAAACCAGTTCCTAAGAAAAGAAAATAATTGATTTGCACGAAAAAACAAGACCTGAGTTCAATTGAACTCAGGTCTTATCTTATTTTAAGATTAAGCCTACAGGGCAGTGGTCACTGCCCATAATATCGGTATAAATCAAGCTATCTGATATCCTGTCAGCAAGACGATTGGAAACTACAAAATAATCAATTCTCCATCCGGCATTCTTTTCTCTGGCTTTAAACATATATGACCACCAAGAATATATTCCTTCCTTATCAGGATATAAATGGCGGAAAGAATCAATGAAGCCTGATTCTAATAATTGAGTCATTTTAGCTCTTTCTTCATCAGTAAAACCAGCATTCTTATGATTTGTTTTGAAATTCTTCAAATCAATTTCTTTGTGTGCAACATTGAGGTCACCGCAGATAATAACCGGTTTTTTCTCATCCAATTGTTTTACATAAGTTCGGAAAGCATCTTCCCATTGCATGCGATAGTCGAGCCTGGCAAGTTCACGCTGCGAATTCGGCGTATAAACATTAATAAGATAGAAATCATCAAATTCTGCCCTAATAATCCGGCCTTCCTGGTCATGTTCTGCAATACCCATATCATAGCTGACACTTAGCGGTTTTATTTTCGTAAATATCGCTGTGCCAGAATACCCTTTTTTCTCGGCACTGTTCCAATATTCTTCATAACCAGGAAAATCAAACTCTGCCTGTCCCTTTTGCATTTTAGTTTCTTGCACACAAAAAATATCTGCTCCAGAGTTAGCGAGAAAATCTTGAAATCCTTTGTTCATACAAGCACGCAGACCATTTACATTCCAAGAAATCAATTTCATTTTTTACTTCTCCTCATTTTTCTTTTTCTGATGTTAAACCAAATATTTATTAAAAAAAATGCAACGACAAAAATTATTGCCATTTGCCAATTTAAATATTTCAAGTAATTCAGATTGACACTCAGTCCCAGAAACGCCAATGCTACTAAAATTAAGCCAAAATTAAAATAGCCATTTCTATTAAGCAGCAAACCTTCTTTTAAAAATAAGCCGCCTAAAATAAGATAATAAAAGTCAAAGAAAAGAGCTGCATATAAAGAACCGGCAAAAGCTGCAACCGCCAAAGCAGAACCTATGAACGCCACTAATGGCAGATAAAAAAACAACTTATATGACAGGAATCCGAAATCTTCTTTTTCAAAAGAAGCGAGTGAATAAAGCCAAGCCAAACCGGCACTAACAAAAAACGCAATCAAATATGGCCCGTTCTCGAACCTTGTCGGCCAATAATAAGGTACCAATAGATGACTGCCTACTAATAACGAACTTACTTCACCAACAACGGAAAAAACTCTCTGCACTATTGAATCTTCGCCAAATTGTTTAGCCCATATTGATAAAAGTGCCAAACTTACCAATAGCTTCAAACCTGAAAACAAGCAAAAAGAACCCAATGCCAAGCCCCGAACTAAAAGAGCAAAGCTTACAATAAGCAATATTCCTATAGTTACCGTTGGTCCTTTATGCGTTCTCATTATTTTCTCAGTCCCATCACCGCATCCTGTACCGCATCAACTTCTTTAAGACATTCCAGTAAAACTAAAACACTGTCATAATCTCGCTCATCAAGGCATAAATCTATTTTTTGTTTTAATCCAGCTCTTAAGGGCAGCAGCTTTTCGTTAAGATTTTGGTAAAACCAATTACCTGCTTCAATAATTTTATCATTTTCGTTTTTGTCCATTTCATCAAGAGCTGCCGCAAATTTCTGTACACAGCTTTTGATACTTTCTATACCTTTATCAAATTCACTTTTATCTACTTTCAACCTTGTATACCTCCCACAAAAATGTCTTTAAATCTTAAACCTTTTATTTTATTATACATTATTTTTGCCAGTAACCTTCAACATATTTGATATTAAGTATAGTTCACATTTTTTTCATAGATTTGCCCTTTGTTTGTCAAATTTTCGTTCTATACTCTAAACATAGTAAGAGTTACCCCCTCTTGCTATACCCTTCCCATTAAATCATCATAAACAACTTTCCCTTGAAGCAACCGCTTACGAACCCCTCGTAGGCGGTTGTTTCTGTCTGCAGTAAAATATTCGCTTATGCAGGAAAAAGCCATCATGAGCAATTTGAAAATTGCTCATGATGGCTTTTTTGTTTCATAGACTTGCTCTTAGTAAGACGCTGACTAATCAAATCTTCTAAAGTCCAAAATAATCATAAACTTGCTTTACTGCTTCTTCAAGTTTATCTGGTGGCAGATTATTCTTAGCAGCCAGCACAACCATTCCCTGCAATTGATGTTTCAAAAAAGCTTCAAAGATTGTTTTATCTACAGCATGATTATCGCCGTCAATTGTGCCTGTTCCACAATAAGCTATCGTAAAATCCTTGATAGTTGCTGTTTCCTTATCTAAAAAATAAAATAAATACGGACATTTATCACAAAAACACTTTGCAAGCTTTATCAAATGCTCACTATTAAAACCGCCTGACTCATAACCTTCGAAACTGACAGACATTTTTCCGGAGAATTTGTCGGCATATTCCTTTTTCTCTCCCAGAATAGCTAACAAAGCCAGATAACGCTCTATTTCTTCATTTTCTAATTCTTCTTTTGTAATAACAATATTAATATATTTTTCCTGCATTAAATATTTTTCGATTCGTTCTCTGTACTTTCCCAGCTCCATTATTCCTCCTCAGTGCCTGGTTAGTCTTTTTTCTTAGCAATACATTCGTAGGGAATTATTTCGCACTGTATTTCCGCATACTTGCCTTTAGCATCACAGAGTTTTACATTTACTGCCCACATCGAAATATCCAAATCATCTTTGATATGACGGCACTGGATATTCTTTCTTTCGTATAGCCAGCGTACCAGTTGTTCGTCTTCCAGATACTTTACGAGTTCCTCTTTGTGCAGCTTCTTTATGTTGCGATCAGAAAAATAGATAGTTGCCATTTTTACATCATCAATCGCCCAGCACTCAACACGATAAGGCCTTTCATCAGAAAACTCGCCTTCCTGATAGCCAATATCACTATCAACACTGCCCTCTTCATCAATTTCGTCTGAATAATCAGCCTGCGGCTTAAAATGCGGATGTGGATATTTGATTTCCAGAATATTATCTTGCTCCATATTCAACCTCACTATTTATAATAGTTTATAATTTTTTTGCAATTCTTCCCCAATTCTCTTTTCACCCAGGACGGCCCTAATACTTTTACCTTGGTACCCAGACTCATCAGCCAGCCAAAAAAAACAGGACTTACTGCAACATCAACACAAATAATAAAGCTATTGTCATCCGCCTTTTTTATCGCGACATCCTTACCAAATCTATCAATGACAACTCCTGCCAAAGATTTATCAAACTGCATCTCGACATTTGTCTCTTCGCCGCCATACATGCCAAAATGTTTTTGTGCGTGACTTACAACGTCGAATGCTTCGTTTCCTTCACATTCTTCACAGGGAGTCTCCAAGACAGTAACATCTGCCATGCGGTCAACACGATAATGTAAGTTCTTATTGTGCTTGCTATTGAAGGTTATCAGGTAATAATTATCATTATCCCAGCACAACGAACAAGGATTTTCAACATACTTGACACCGTTATTGCGGAATTTTTCATCTTTGTCTATCGTCCACTCCAAATATTTAAAGCTTATTTGCTTTTTATCGGCGATTGCTTGATGGAGTTTGTCCACGTTGTAGTAAATGCTCTCATGCATATTTTTTATTCTGTCTTTGACAATAACTTGCCTATGCAAAGATACAGCAAGATATTTACTGGTACATCCTTCTAATTTCTTGATTAACTCCAGTGTCTTTCTGCCGGTAATAAATTTAGAAGCTTCCACAGCGTCTACCAATAACTTTAACTCCGGCAATTGAAAAGAACGTTCACCAACAAAATATGAATTAGAACGACTTCTGATACAAATAATATCAAGGCCAAAATTTCTTAAGGTTTCTATATCATCGTAAATGCTCTTTCTCTCTGCGTTGATACCATACTTGGCCAGTTTGGTGATAATTTGATTAACAGTCAGCGAATGATCTTCGTCTGTTTCCTCGAGCAAAAACTTTTGTATGCACAACAATTTTGCTTTTTGGTTGATTGATTTGGGCATAATGCTACCTCCAAAAAAATAATCATTGTTTTGATAATAAAAAGATTACATCTTGTCAGAAATTATATATTAGGCAAAACTTTTAATATACCTGCTTTAAAATGTTAAAAATAAAAAGTTTCTTGGCATATCATCAAAAAAATTGAATCAAATGCCAAGAAACTTTAAAATCTTCATGCTAATCCTGAATTATATAATGGCCATTTATTTCTGCAACCAAAGTCCACCGGTCACTGCTGTCCTTCTTCAAATTATTATATTCTTTTTTAGGCACGATGATAACTGAATCCTCAGATTGCGAAAAATCCTCTATAACAGCATAAGGCATAATATTTTTGCTGGTCCAGCTATAGGCATGCGGTCTGAAACTATCTACCTTATCCCTCGGCAGAAGTTTTACAATCTTCTTGTCAGAATAAAAGACAGCAGAAGTAGAATAGTCGCCATAACTAGCTATTATTTGCTTATTTGGATATTCTTTTTTTAGCTCTAAAGCTATTTCTTTAGCCGACCGAAGCTCTGTAAGAGGTACGCAAACATTGCTCAACAAGGCAAGATTGAACGCGACAGCGGTCAACGCTATCCCCATAATTACAACTTTCTTATTCCCAAGCATATAATAGTAAACGCAGACGACCATGCCTATAACAGCCACCGCCAGCAACTGCCATTCAGAATGTACATCAAATTGCTTAGTTCTGTCCAACCAAAAAGCCGCCCCCACCAGCAAAAGGTAAAAGGAAAAATTATATAATAAAGTATTTCCTAATGTTGAATTCTTGCTTTTGGCGTCAAGCCATCCTCCAATTAGTAAAGCAAGAGGAAACAACATAGGATAAGTATACGTCAGATATTTCGTCGCCATATTTTGGAAGAAGAAGAAAATAGTAAAAGCCCAGATGAGCAGGAATTTCTCCTGGCTTGGCGGTTTTACCCATTTGCCGGCATCTCTGCAATAGTGTTTGATTGTCGCTGGCAATAGTCCCACCCAAGGGAAAAAGCTTAGCAAGAGCACCAGTGTGTAAAAGTAAATTACATTATCGCGTGGATGCTCTGAAACAGTAGCACGCAAAAAATTGTGTGTGCCGAAAAAAACATTAATAAAATCAGCGCCATGGGTCAGATACATAACCAGATACCAAGGAACCGCGATTGCCAAAAACAACAATGTTCCGGAAAACAACTTCATGTTTTTTAACTCACGCCAGGAATTTTCCGTCAGCATGAAGAGTAAAATAATCAAGCCAGGCAGCAAAAAACCGATTGGTCCTTTAGTCAAGGTCGCTAAAGCACAAAAGATATAAGTTCCATAGTAGTACTTGACGTTATGCTCACAATAGCCCAGATAGAAGAAAAGGAGAGCCGCATTAAAAAACAAAAACAGTACAGAATCAGTGATAATCGATTTACTGATCAAAAAGAATTCCAGCGAGGATGCCAGCACAACGGCACTTAAGAAACCGGCTCTTTCTGAATACAGTTTTTTACCGCCGAAAGCCGCCAATGCAATTGCCAAAACACCAAATAATGCCGGGAAAAAACGAGACGCAAACTCCGTAAACCCAAAAACCTTGTAAGCAATTGCCGTCAGCCAATAAAACAAAACCGGCTTGTCATACCAATAGTTGCCATAAATTTGCGGTGATAGCCAATTACCGCTCTGTACCATCTCTTTAGCAGTCAGAGCATAGTTTGATTCCACATTGTCAGTAATCAACAAAGAGCCATTATATGAAAAAAGCAATATCATTACTATCGCAAAAAGTCCAAACCAGTATTTCTTAGGCATAAATCCTCCTCTTAAGTAAAAGAAATTATTTGTTAGGATAATAATACTGGAAAAGAATGAAAAGTAACTGAAAAAGCCTGTTCAGCAAAAGTTGAAAATAAAATTTGCTGAACAGGCTTTTAATAACTATTCCTTATTTTTCTATAAAATCCAAAGGCAGCTTTACCACAAAACTGCTGCCAACATTCAAGGTACTGCTAACTGAAATATTACCATGATGTTTTTTGACAATCAGCTTGGCAATCGGCAGTCCTAAACCAAAGCCTCCGTTAGTACGCGAACGTGCTTTGTCGACACGATAAAACCTCTCAAATATTCGCGTCCGATCCTCGTCATTCATGCCGATACCTTCATCTGTTATAGTTATGACTGCTTTGCTATCCTCTTTTTTAAGACTTAAGAAAACTTTTTTGCCCTCTTCTGTATATTTTACGGCATTATCTACCAGGATAGTAATCAATTGCATAAGCATCCGCCTGTCAGCAAAAATATCTATTTTTTCTTCAGGCAATTGCCAGGTGAAATTTACGTTCCTTGTTTCCGCCAAATAATTTAAGCCCAGCAAGGTTTGCTCGATTTCATCATTGAGGCAAAACCATGACAAGTCCAGCTTCCAGGCCTTACTATCACCACGAGCCAAAGTTAGTAAATTTTCTACCAGATTATTCATTTTTTTGGTTTCAAACTTAATATCCTTAACAACGCGCAGAGCGAAATCACTGTATTTACTTTCTTTATCACCGCTAAGGGCGTCTGCTGCCATGGTGAGAACTGTCATAGGTGTGCGCAGTTCATGGGAAGCATCCGCAACAAATTCTTTCTGCTGTTGAAAAGCGATCTTAATTGGTTCTAAATTCTTTCCTGCTAAAAAATAACCAATATAGCCGGCAATCGCTAAGAATAGTAAAACTAAAAGAAAAATAATACCGGCAGACGTTAAGATAGCCTGATAGTATACAGTTAAATTTCTAAACATATATAGGATTCCAAGTTCTTTGCCATCTTCAAATAGTTCACTGCGTGCAACTATAAACAAAGCCCTTTCGCCATCATCTTTCGCAAAAAGAAGAAAAGACGCGTCCTCATCTGTTACCGGCCATTCATTTTTTTTCGCCATAATATGTTTTGCGTATGAAGATTCTGTAAGCTGGTCAATTACAAGCGTGCCAGCCGGCGAAAGCATATAGGCAAACCCTTGTCCATCGGCAACAGTTTGCGCTGTAACAGGCAGTTCCCTGTCATTAACATATTCCTCACCTTCATGACGAACCAGTTCACGCATAATTTCTGTTTCTTCACTGGCAAAAGCCATTAAGACCACATAAAAACTTGCACAGGCAAAAGCAACCAGAAATAAGCTGAAAATCAACATATATATTCCTGTTAGTTTCTTGCGCAACCTCTCAAACATGATTACCTCTCAATTTTGTAGCCCACACCACGCACATTTTTGATTATTTCTTCCGAGGTGATTTGTGCTATTTTTTTCCGCAAAAGCTTAATATGCGCGTCAAGATTATTAGCTGTTATATCACCGTCAATACCCCAGACACGATCCAGCAGAATCTCACGCGGAATTACCTTATCTCTGTTACATAATAAAATATCAACAATTTTAAACTCGCGCGGGCTCAGCTGAATAGTACCATTTTTATTACTAAGAGTCTCTGCGCTTCTGTTCAATTTAAAATCGCCGTAATCTGTTTCTTCTTGTTGGTAGTGCTCGATTCGTCTGGCTAAAGCCTTGATTCTGGCGACAAGCTCTGGAAATTCAAATGGTTTAACCAAGTAGTCGTCTGCGCCGCTATCCAGACCGGCAACCTTATCTTCGACGCTGTCGCGGGCTGTCAAAAGTAAGATTTTACCTTGATAAGTTTCTGCCCGTAACCTTTGGCATAAATCAATCCCACTTAACCCCGGCATCATCCAATCCAGTAACAAAACGTCATAGTTATCGCTATATATTTTTTTGTAAGCATCATCGCCACGTTCTACCCACGTGACCTGAAAATCTGCTCGTCTTAACATGGTTGATAACAAACCGCCTAATTGCTTGTCATCCTCAGCCAATAATATGTTCAAAGCAGCTACCACCTTTACCCAGCTTTTGTTTTATCTTATCATTATCAGCTATAAAAAACAACAAACCCCATAGGCCAGGCCCATGGGGTTTGTGCAGTAAAATTATCAGGCAGTTTCCTCTTCAGGGCAAACTACAGGCAGAGCTTTCTTTTCCGGAGCAACAATTGCAGTCACAACATAAGTCAGAGTACAAGCTACCCATTCCAGGTATATTACGTGAGGGAAAACACGAATTGCAGGTACTAACTGCCAGGCAACCAATAATACAAGCCCAACCAGCATGGTGTTGAAGCCAGCTGCCTTGCAGGCATATTTCGGGAAGAACAATGCAACTATGACGATGATGCTGAACGCTGCCGTCAAGCTAAGACCCATCATAATAGTATTGAGTATACCTGAAACCATCATTGCCATACCAACAGTCACAAGACCAGAAAAAACGACACTCATACGCATAACGGACAATTGCTTGCTTTCATCGCAGGCAGGATTTATATAACGTTTATAAATGTCTTTGGAGAAAAGCGTACCGGCACTCAAGAGAAGGTTACAAGCTGTGGAAACGTCAGCAGCCCACAAAGCAGCAAGTGTTAAGCCAGCCAAAAGTGGTTGCAGCTCTACGATAGCTTGAGGCAAGGCAAGCGCAGCATTAGCAGTCGGATAAGCCGCCTTAGCACAAATTCCAAGTAAAGCCGACATGAAGCCTACAGGAATCATCAAGATACCGCCCCAGACAAAGCCTTTACGAGCAGTAGCTGCATCTTTAGCACCAAGGGAAATTTGGATAATACTTTGTAAGGAAAGATTAACAGTGACTAAAACAACAATCCAGGACATGATACCTTTAATCCCGACGCCTGCTACAGGATCAAACCATGGTATATTTGCGGGCAGGTTCATTCCAAGACCACTTAACCCGCCAACCTTCGTGAATTGAATTACTGTCGCAATCGCAATGCCACCATAGATAAGGATAATGTTCAAGATATTAGATAAACTTGCAGACCACATGCCGCCAATAAAGGTAATACCAATGAAAGTCACAGCACTGATCATAACGCCGGTTTTAAAACCAATTTCCGGCATAATTGCGCTGATAATGCTGCCACCGGCAATATATTGCAAAGAAATTATGACAAGTTGAATAATAATCTGACAGATAACGCCCAAAACAACCGCCTTACTGTCATGATGACGCTCAATTAGTTCTGAAACAGTCGTAATATTGGCCTTGCGGTATTTCTCGGCAAGAAACATTCCCATTACGATAGCGCCAATACCCCAGGCTGCCGTATACCAGCCTGCTGACAAGCCAACCTTGAAAGCATGTTCAGAAACACCAATTGTCGAAGCGCCGCCAACAGCTAAGCCGATAATGGAAACCCCAATTAATGGCGCGGTTAATTTACGTCCGGCAAGTGCATAATTTTCCGTTGTACCTTCGCTGCGCTTCTTAGCGAACCAACTGATAGCGAATAAAGCAATAATGTAAAGAATTAAAATAGCAAGTGACACTGACATGACAAAAGACCTCCCGCAAATTATAGTCTTGTTTTGGGGCATAAAAAAACGCCCCTCTAAAAGGGACGATAAAATATCGTGGTACCACCCAATTTGACGCAAAAACTCCAAAAAAAAAATACCACCGGCTCTGGGACGAACTTTCTGCCGTGGTACCACCCAATTTGGAATGCTTTTGCATCCACTCTCAACCCCTTAACGCGGGCAACGGCTCCACCTACTTATTTTCAGCTGGCAGCTCAGGAGGGAACTTCCTCTATGTTTCCGCCACCGGTTTCCACCATCCCGGCTCTCTATGGACATCCCCAAAAAGTACTTTTCTCCGTCATCACAATAACTATTTGAACTTATGAACTGATTATAATCATCTTATCCCGTAAAGTCAAGAGAAAATTTATGCATAAATCAAGTAATTTTTTAGCAAAATATCTATAAATAAAGTTGACAAAAAAAATCATACAATATATAATATCTTTTGTTAAGTCGTGACTCCGTAGCTCAGCTGGATAGAGCGTTTGACTACGAATCAAAAGGTCGCGTGTTCGAATCACGCCGGGGCCACCAGATATTAAACAAAAAGATCAGGATTATACTGGTCTTTATTTTTTTTATTATATTACAACAAAAAAATCAGGGAGATACGCAACGCAAAAAACGTTGCTATCTACCCTGATTTTTTTATTTAAAAATACTATTTGCCTGTTCTGCCACGTTTTGTAAAAGGAACATTTTGCTCACAAAGCGGACAGCTTTCCGGTTTGTAAGTTTCGACGTTCAAATGCAGCAAAGCTTCGGTACGCAGACCGAAATCAACTTTACCGCCGCTGCGGTCAACCAGAAGGCCTATGCCAACCGGTACGCCTCCATGTTCCTTAACAACGTTCAATACTTCAACTACGCTGCCGCCGGTAGTAACAATATCCTCAACTATTAATACGCGCGTTCCCGGTTCGATATGGAAACCACGTTTCAAAGCCATCTTGCCATCTTCACGTTCGGTGAAAATTGCACGAGTGCCAAGTTGTTTGCCTACCTCATGAGCAAGCAGAATACCGCCTGTCATTGGACCTACAACGAGTTCGACATTGTCATTGGCATAACGTGCAGCAAGCTCCTTACAGAGCATTTCTGTGTATTTAGGATGCTGCAGCACATTGAACTTCTCCACATACATCGGACTATGCAAGCCAGATGTCAGCAAAAAGTGTCCATGCAAGACAGCCTGTGTTTCTTCCAATAATTTCATAACATCTTGTTCATTCATTCTTATACACCCCTGATTTCTGCCACGATAGCTTTAGCTGCGGCAACTTTGTCTTCTGCTTGGGTAATCGGCCTGCCAACTACTATATGACTTGAGCCATTTTTAAAAGCTCCCGCTGGCGTTGCTACCCTGCTTTGGTCGTTCAAAGCAGCACCTGCCGGGCGTACACCCGGAGTAACGATCAGAAATTCCGGTCCGCATGCCTTGCGAATTGCCCCGGCTTCCTGCGGTGATGCAACAACACCATCTAAACCGGACTTTTTGGCCAACAATGCCAATGCTACTACCTGTTCAGCAATAGCCTTTTGATAACTAAGATCTGCCCATTGTTCTTCGTCCATACTGGTCAAAACAGTTACAGCGATAAGTTTTGGAGCGGTTCTATTCATTTTGGCTGCCGTTTCCTTAACAGCTTTGGCTGCTTCCGCCATCATTTTGGCGCCCCCAACAGCATGAACGTTCAGCATATCCGTGCCTAAAGCTGTAAGTACCGACAAGCTCTTAGCAACGGTATTCGGTATATCCTGCAGCTTTAAGTCGAGAAAAACGTGTTTTCCTTGTTCCTTCAAAAATTTTATTGCTTCATTGCCGGCAGCATAATATAATTCCATGCCAACTTTGTAGTAGCTGATGCTCTCACCCAGTTCAAAAACCAACTTCTTTGCCTCTTCGAGAGTTGAAAAATCAAGCGCCACTATCAAACGGTCATCATGTTCCATTTTGTCACCTCTTATCAGATTGCTTAAACAGTCAAATTATTTTGGCAGCGCTAAGCCAATTATTTCCTGAATATTTTTAAATCCATGCCTATCGAGATAAGACAGCATTCCCTGGGAAATGGTTTCTGCCATACGTGGATCGCAGAAATTGGCTGTACCAACAGCTACGGCACTGGCTCCTGCCAGGAAAAATTCAATTGCGTCCTCAGCGTTCATAATACCGCCCATGCCAATAATAGGAACATTGACTTTTTGTGCTACCTGATAAACCATGCGTACGGCTACGGGTCTTACAGCCGGTCCCGACAAACCACCCATGACGTTACCAAGGACTGGTTTGCGGCGGTCTATATCGATTTTCATACCAATCAGCGTATTAATCAAGGAAAGAGCATCAGTGCCTGCTTCCTGGGCAGCCAAAGCCATTTCCACAATATCAGTGACATTAGGAGAAAGCTTCGTTATTACCGGTTTCCCTGTATTAGCTTTAACCGCTCTGACTACTTCCGCAGCACTCTCCGGGCAAGTGCCAAAGGCAATGCCGCCATGCTTGACGTTTGGGCAGGAGATATTAATCTCTATTGCGTGTACGCCCTCTACATCAAGCTTTTTAGCTAGTTCTCCGTATTCTTCCGGCGTAGAACCAGCTATATTAACAATTACAGGAACGTCAATTTTTTTGAGTTCCGGCAAAGTATGTTCTATGAAATAATCCGAACCTGGATTTTCCAGGCCAACACAATTCAGCATGCCTGATGGCGTTTCCACTGCCCTTTGGCCTTTATTACCGGCACGCTGCTCCAAGGTTGTCCCTTTGACAGTAACAGCACCGACCTTTTCCAAATCAAGAAAATCCTGGAACTCCAGACCAAAACCAAAAGTTCCTGAAGCAGTCGTAACCGGCGTTTTCATTTTCAAACCAGCTATATCAACTGCCAGTCGATTATTGTATAAAGCTTTCACCATTCCGTCACCTCCTGCGCCCAAAAGACCGGGCCGTCGGTACAAACTTTCAGTCTTTTGTGCACGCCGCCACAGGAACAGGAAAGACATGCGCCCAACCCACAGGCCATATATTTTTCCAGTGAAATCTGACATGGTACTTCGAATTTTGCGGCTACCTCAACCACAGCTTTCATCATAGGTTCAGGTCCGCACACATAGATACAGTCATAACCGCCTTTTTGCAGCAGTTCCGGCAAGAGAGCAAGAACTGTTCCTTCCGCCCCTAAACTGCCGTCATCTGTCGTTATATGAATAGCTTCACATAAATCTTCGAAAATATCCATCCAGAACAATTCTTTTTTGGTTCTGCCGCCCATCAATATTTCAACTGGATTCGGGCAGAAGTTTTTGGCAAGATAAACCAAAGGTGCCAAACCTAAACCACCGCCAATAAGCAGTGGTTTTTTGGCTTGTAAATCAAATCCATGACCCAGAGGGCCTATAATACTGATTCTATCGCCGGTACAGGCGTCAGCGAGAATATGTGTCGCTTCGCCTATAATACGATATATGAGCGTCAAAACACCCTTTTCCGGATCAACATCCGCTACTCCTAACGGTCGTCTGAGCAGAGGTGCCGTATGAGTGCTTGTCTGCACGTTGACAAATTGACCAGGCAATGCCTGACGTGCAATCTCCGGGGCCAGGAAATCAATCTGCCTCACGTCCTGAGAAAGCATTTTCTGGCCGATAACCTTGGCGTCTACGATAACTTTTGTCAACAATCATCCCTCCCAAGCTAAATCTTGAAGAGCTATAATGCTTACCATGCGACGACGACGCATAGCAGACATGACATGCTGCAGTTCCCTTGCAGTATCGATAGAAGTCAGACATGGTATGGCGTGTTCAACAGTTGAACGTCTGATCTGGAAACCATCACGTGCAACATCGCGGCCATGCGTTAGGGTATTGATTACCATAGCAATACGGCCATGTTTGATGTCATCAAGAATATTCGGTGTGCCCTCGCTCAATTTAGTTGCGACAGTCACCTTAATGCCTTTTTCCTGCAGGAAGTTCGCTGTACCGCCGGTAGCAATGATTTCGTAGCCAAGGTCAGCAAACCCTGTAGCAATTTCAGCAGCATCCGGTTTGTCCATGTCAGCGACCGTAATCAGGATCGCACCTTCGTTAGGTATGTTAATGCCGGAAGCAATACATGCCTTGTAAAGTGCCCGTGAGTACTGATAATCAATCGCCATTACCTCACCTGTTGACTTCATCTCAGGTCCAAGGGTGATATCGACATCAGACATCTTATTAAAGGAGAAGACAGGCGCTTTTACCGCGTAGTAATCTGGGAAGAAACCAAGACCAGGTTTTAAACCCTGTTCGCGTATGGAGAGGCCCATAGCAGCCTTCGTAGCAACATTAACCATCGCTATGCCCGTTACTTTGCTCAGGAACGGAACGGTACGGCTGGAACGCGGATTAACCTCTATGACATATACCTGATTGTCACGCACGATGAATTGGATATTGATCATGCCATGTACTACAAGTCCAAGTGCCAGTTTATTCGTGTAATCAATTATAGTTTTAATAACTTGCTCGCTCAGGCTGCGCGGCGGATAAACCGCAATACTGTCGCCGGAATGAACGCCCGCGCGTTCGATATGTTCCATGATGCCAGGGATCAATACGTCGACACCGTCGCAGATGGCGTCAACTTCTACTTCTGTTCCCATCAGATAATGGTCAACAAGCACCGGATGCTCTTTGGACGCTTTAACTGCGCTTGTCATGTAGTGTCTCAGCTCATCATCGCTGTAGACTATTTCCATTGCACGACCGCCCAAGACGTAAGAAGGACGAACCATGACAGGATAGCCGACATCTTTAGCCGCTTTTAAGGCACCGGTAATGTCAAAGACGGTGTGGCCCTGTGGGCGCGGGATATTAACAGCAGTAAGGAGTTCATCAAAACGTTCCCTGTCTTCTGCTGAGTCGATGCTGTCGACGCTGGAACCAAGAATCTTGACACCGCATTTATCTAGCGGACCGGCAAGGTTAATAGCCGTCTGACCACCGAACTGTACAATAACGCCTTCCGGTTTTTCTTTCTCAATGATATTCAGAACATCTTCCAGTGTTAGAGGTTCAAAATATAGGCGGTCTGATGTGTCAAAGTCTGTACTTACTGTTTCCGGATTGTTATTGATGATAATCGTTTCGTAGCCAAGCTCCTTCAAAGCCCAGACGGAATGTACCGAGCAGTAGTCAAACTCAACACCCTGACCAATACGGATTGGACCGGAACCAAGAACCACCACTTTCTTCCTGTCAGATACGACAACTTCATCTTCTGTAGCATAGGTAGAGTAATAATATGGAGTGTGGGCTTCAAACTCTGCAGCACAGGTATCAACCATTTTGTAGGTTGGTATGATTCCCCAAGCTTTGCGCATTTCACGGACTTCAAGAGCTGCTTTTCCTATATATTCACCGATTGTTACATCAGCGAAGCCCATTTTCTTAGCTTTACGCATCAGTTCTTCTGTCATCGGTTCATTCTTGATAACTTTTTCCATATCAACAATGTTGTGAACCTTACGCAGGAAGAAGCGGTCAATTTTGGTAATCAGGTGAATTTCTTCCAATGCTTTGCCACGGCGGAAAGCTTCAGCAATTACGAAGAAGCGTTCATCGTTGACATCTTTAATCTTATCAAATACTTCTTCATCGGTAAGAAGCTTGAGTTCCGGTATTTCCAGATGTGTCAGGCCGATTTCCAACGAACGTACGGATTTCAGCATTGCTGCTTCCATATTTCTTTCGATTGACATTACTTCGCCGGTAGCCTTCATTTGGGTCCCCAGAGTTCTGTCAGCCGACACGAATTTATCAAAAGGCCAGCGTGGTATTTTCAATACCACATAGTCCAAAGCAGGTTCAAAGCAAGCAGTCGTTTTCTTGGTAACTGCGTTCTGAATTTCGTCCAGAGTATAACCAACTGCTATTTTGCTCGCAACCTTGGCAATCGGATAGCCTGTTGCTTTAGATGCCAAAGCTGACGAGCGGCTTACCCTCGGATTTACTTCAATTACGATATAGCGCTCGGAATCAGGATCAAGCGCGAATTGCACGTTGCAACCGCCTTGTACGCCGAGTTCACGAACAATATCAATTGAAGCTGTACGCAGCATTTGCACTTCGCGGTCATTAAGTGTCTGACACGGAGCAACTACGATGCTGTCACCGGTATGAACACCGACAGGGTCGAGGTTTTCCATGTTACAGATGGTAATGCAGTTATCATCAGCATCACGGATTACTTCATATTCTATTTCTTTCCAGCCTGCAACACTGCGTTCAATCAGTGCCTGGCCGATAAGGCTGTATTTCAAGCCTTTGTTGACGATTTCATCAAGTTCTTCTTCGTTGCTTGCGATGCCGCCGCCAGTACCACCCAAAGTGTAGGCAGGTCTGACGATCAGTGGGAAGCCGACTTTATTGGCAAATTCCTTAGCTGCGCGGACTGTCTCAACGATTGCGCTTTCCGGAATCGGTTGATTGATTTTTTCCATTGTTTCCTTGAACAGTTCGCGGTCTTCCGCTCTTTTGATACTTTCAATCTGAGTACCAAGCAGTTCAACATTGTATTCCGCGAGAATACCTTTTTCATAGAGATCCATGGCCAGGTTCAGACCGACCTGTCCGCCCAGCGTAGCCAGTAGAGCATCTGGACGTTCTTTTCTGATAACGCTTTCCAGAAATTCGGAATTCAAAGGTTCAACGTAAACACGATCCGCAATATTGACATCTGTCATAATTGTCGCAGGATTGCTGTTAACGAGCACTACTTCAAGATTTTCTTCTTTAAGAGCACGGCATGCCTGCGTACCTGCATAGTCAAACTCTGCCGCCTGTCCAATGATAATCGGGCCGGAGCCGATTACTAGGACTTTTTTAACGTTTGTTTTTTTCGGCATCTCAGCATTCCTCCATCATTTTTATAAAACGTTCGAATAAATATTCATGACCGGATGGTCCCGGAGAAGCTTCCGGATGATACTGTACTGTGAAGGTCGGATGATCAAGGTATTTCAAACCTTCAATCGTACCATCATTCAGCGAAATATTGGTAACTTCCACGTTGATATTTTTTAGTGAATCTTCAACAACCGCATAACCATGGTTCTGTGAAGAAATTACAACTTTCTTTGCCAGAAAGTCCTTAACAGGATGGTTGATGCCGCGATGACCGAAGGGCAGCTTAAAGGTATCAGCGCCATTAGCCAGAGCCATGACCTGATGTCCCATGCAGATGCCAAAGATCGGCTTTTTGCCCATCATTTTTTTAACATTTTCAACAACAACGCCAAGATCTTTCGGATCGCCAGGTCCGTTGGACAAAAAGATACCATCCGGGTTGAAGGCCAGTATTTTTTCTGCAGATGTGAAAGCCGGGAAAACAGTCAAACGACAGTCAAAATGCACCAATGACGTCAAGATATGTTGTTTAACGCCAAGGTCAAGGACTGCAACATGATGTTTGCCTTCACCCATGGTATAAATCTCCGGAGTCGAAACCTTAGCCACCTGGTCATGTTCTTCAGGTGTTGCCAAGAGCTTTTCCACTTCTTCCTGCGGCATGTCAGCAGGTACTATTACACCTGCAAGAGTTCCATGTTGACGAATTATACGGGTAATTGCCCTTGTATCTACGCCGGTCAGAACCGGTATATCGTTTCTTTCCAGAAAAGCAGGCAACGATTCTTCGCTGCGCCAGTTGCTCGGTTCATCGCAAAGTTCACTGACTACCAGTCCCTGGTACCAACATCTGTCAGACTGGTTAAACATAGAATTACAACCATAATTACCTACCAAAGGATAGGTAAGAACTACAATCTGGTCACAAAACGAAGGATCCGTCATGGTTTCCTGATAGCCGCTCATGCCGGTAGTAAAAACGACTTCGCCAACAGCATTGCGCTTGCCATACAAATCGCCTTCGAATACGCTACCGTCTTTAAGCACTAACTTTCCTTTTATCTTGTGCATACTACACCATCTCTCATCACAAATTTACCTGCTACCATAGTCGCTACAGCCTTACCTTTGCAAGACTTGCCTTCAAACGGAGTCAGCTTGCCGCGTGTATAAAATTTCACACTGTCAACAATCCATTCCTTGTTTAAGTCGATTATAGTTATGTCTGCCGGTTTGCCAACTTTTAAACTTCCAGCATTTAATGAAAAAATATTCGCAGGCTCAGTACTCATTTTACCAATAATTTCATCAATTGTGAATAGGTTCGTATGATAAAGTTCTGTTAAGATTACTCCAAGAGATGTTTCCAAACCGCAGAAACCGCATGGTGCATATCTGAATTCAACATCTTTTTCTTCTGGCGCATGCGGAGCATGGTCGGTTACTATTGCGTCGACCGTACCGTCTTTCAATGCTTCGCGAATTGCTTCCACATGATCTTTGGAGCGCAAGGGCGGAGAGACACGCGTTGCAGTATTATAATCAGCACAGGCTTCATCCGTAAGAGTCAGATGATGTACAGTCGCTTCACAAGTTACCGGTATGCCGCGTTTTTTAGCCTGGCGGATTAATTCAATCGCTCCCTTACTTGCTACATGCGCAATATGGATATGTGTGCCGGTATACTCTGCAACAAGGATATCCCTTGCTACCGCAACATCTTCAGCAAGTGCCGGTATGCCAGGAACACCGATGCGAGCGGAAACCACACCCTCGTGCATATAGCCGTCGCTGCTCAGTTCATGATCAATTGAGTGGGAGATCAATATTTTGTCGAAAGCGGAGATATATTCTGCCGCCAGGGTAAAGGTTCTTGTGCTGCTTACATAGTGTCCGTCGTCAGAAAAGGCCATCGCGCCTTTCTGTGCCATATCGCCCATTTCGGCAAGTTCTTTGCCCTCCAGGCCTTTAGTGATAGCACCGATTACTTCTACATGTACGTAGCCTTCGCGTGCTGCACGATCCTTGATCCCGGAAACCATTATCGAACTATCAACAACCGGCTTGGTGTTTGGCATGCAGGCTATTGTCGTAACGCCGCCAGCGGCCGCGGCCATAGTACCGGTAACAATATCTTCCTTGGCTTCCAGGCCAGGTTCACGCAGATGCGTATGCACATCAACAAGTCCAGGTGTCACAAGAAGACCTTTTGCATCATATGTTTCATCAGCTTTTTCCGTAATTTTCTTCTCAATGGCTTTTACAACACCATCTTCTATTAATAAATCCATTACTGCGTCTATATTTTGGCTTGGATCAACAATTCTGCCGTTTTTAATCAATGTTTTCAATTTTCTTGCCCCCTGTCAAAGTCAAAAATAACAACGCCATACGTACTGCTACACCGTTTTCTACTTCGTCCCTTATCGCCGCGTTATCGCAATAACCGACTTCCCAGGAAATTTCAAGGCCTCTGTTCATTGGGCCAGGATGCAGAACCGTTACATCCGGTTTAGCCAGTTTCAGCTTTTGTTCATTGATGCCGAAAATTCTTGCATATTCTCGCGGTGTTGGGAATAAACCACTTTTTTGGCGCTCCAGTTGGATACGCAGGATGTCTACTACATCCGCACCTTCTATTGCTTCTTCGACACGATTGTGCACCGTTACACCCAGTTGCTCAATACCGTAAGGAATCAGCGTCTTAGGTCCGGCCACATGGACATCGGCGCCTAATTTCGTCCAGGCTGCGATATTGCTTCTGGCTACGCGGCTATACAGAATATCGCCGACAATCGCCATTTTCAGTCCTTGGAAGTTTTTGCCCTGCTCCCTGATCGTAAACATGTCAAGCAAACCTTGTGTCGGATGTGCATGCGCGCCGTCGCCCGCATTGATGACAACTGCGTCGGAAATTTTTGCAGCGTAAGCAGCCGCACCTTCTACCGGATGTCTCATTACTATTGCGTCACAAGCCATCGACTGTACTGTCAGAATGGTATCACGCAGGCATTCGCCTTTGGTAACGCTGGAACCGGAAGTTGTAATGTTGACAACATCAGCACCCAGATACTTGCCTGCTAATTCAAAGGATGTTCTCGTTCTGGTACTTGCTTCATAAAACAGATTAATAATCGACTTGCCTCTTAATGACGGAACTTTTTTGATGTCCCTTTTCATGATTTTTTTCATTTCTGTTGCTGTCTGCATAACCAGTTCATATTCTTCCACGCTCATCGATGCCAGGTCCAGGATATCCTTACCGGAGAGTGATACGTTTGCTTTTGCCATTTTCTTACCTCCAACACAAATTTTGCTTCAAAAAAAACACCTATAGCCAAGAGCAATAGGTGTAATTATAACAATAATGACGCTTGTACTTGTTACAACACTCTTACTGATCTCTCTGAATCACTTAAAGACGTGAGGTACACAAAAAATAAAGCCTTCTCGTCCTATGCGGCAAGAAGGCTGATGGTTATCTTAATTCCAAAGGTCCTTACTTAGTCTCACAGGACTAGTTTAAAGGTGCTATTCTGTTTTAAAAAATTTTATCATTTACTATAACAAAAGTCAAATAAATTAGCTATTTATTTTTCGCCAAAATGCTTGGCAAGAACCGTTACAAGACCAACACTTTTAGAAAGACAATCTTCATTAAAATCGAAAGCAGAATTATGATGGCCAGCTTTAAGGGATGAGCCATACATCATATAAACCGCCTTGCCGCCTAATTGCTGGACACGTTCCATGAAATAAGAACAGTCTTCACTGGCACCAAGATTGACCTTGGGAACAACCTCACTGAATTTATCAGAAGCGACAGCAATCTTGTACACTTCTTCGCCCATATCCTCATTCAAAGAACAGGAAGGTGCTCCGCCAACTTCTTCAATCCTTACTTCAACATTATATAAATCAGCCGCCGCTTTAATCATACGTCTGGCTTCGCTGACCATGAATTCATTTATTTCGGTGTTGCCACCACGGGTTTCCAGTTTAATCACAGCACGGTCAGGCAAGACATTACGCCCGGTACCGGCATCCAGAACACCAACATTGATGCGGGATACGCCTTTGCCATGGCGGGATATTGAATGCAGTGCGATACTTGCCGCCGCTGCAGCTAAAAGCGCATTGCGGCCTTCTTCCGGCGCTGCTCCAGCATGACTGGATTTACCGGTAAAGTAAGCGTCCAGCTTAGTAGTTGCCAAAAAACCATCCGTCATGCAAGCAAGCATGCCGTCTCTATTAGCATTAAAACCTATATGCCCGGATAAGAAGTATTTCACATCATCTACGATGCCGCTGGCAACCATTGCTTTGGCTCCACGTACGCCTTCTTCTCCCGGCTGGAAAATAATTTTGATTGTACCGCTCATTTCATCTTTATGCTGCGCAATCAGCTTGGCAACAGCAAGGCCTACAGTTACGTGTCCATCATGGCCACAAGCATGCATCAATCCTTCATGCAAGGAGCGGAAGTTCTCTGCAACCGGTCGATGAGTTTCAGCCGTTGCTTCGTCAACTTCATTGGAATCCATATCAAAACGCAGACCAACAACATTGCCAGGTTTAGCAAACTTCATAATGCCAACAACGCCTGTTTTGCCGCCGCGCATTTTTTCTATCCATTTGGGCTCTGCGCCCTCTTCCAAAGCTCTTTTCATTGCTTTTTCAAGAGCAGCTTCGTCCGGAACACCCATCATAGCCCCTTCTTTAACAACTTGTGCCCCGCATAAAACCTCATACCCTAAAGCTTCGAGGACACTTGCCACTTTGGAAGCCGTGCGGAACTCAGTCCATGCCGATTCAGGATGTCTATGCAAATCTCTTCTTTGTGCTACAAGTTCTTCCTGCATTGCTGCAGCTTCCTGCCATATTTTCTCCATAACCATGTATCCCCCTCTTAAACTTTTTTCAATCCGGAAACAACACTAATTGATTGCTATCGATAGGCAAAAACACTTCGCTTGCAATCTTGCGGTTCTTGCTGTTCACCCATTTACCGCATTCAGGACATTGTATTATCGTTGTCGGAAGCGCCCAAGCCAGATGCTTACCGCATTTAGGGCAAATGTATTCTATTTGCAGTGCAGATGGATGATACTTTTCCCTCTTTGGCATCTTTGTCGCATCCCCTCTTATTTTTCTTTGTTCATTATACTATAGACCATAACAAAATGCAGTAATGAACCTTATTTTTTTGCATAGACAAACCAGCCTCAATGGTCTATCCTATAAATAGACAATCTAAAAAACGGGGTGAATCATCATGACCCAGCTCAGTTCAGAATTTGAAAAGCTTGGTTTTTGGGAATCAGAAACTGAAGAAGAACATATTACCATTTTTGGTATGGACTTCCCTACCGAGCAATCCTATATCATCATAACTGATGACGCAGGCACTACTCCGGAAGATGAGGGCAAACCAATTGTCGTCGCTTGTTACAGCGATGATGATTGTTTCAAATGGGGCAAGGAACTGGAAGACTTTGCCGCTTTGGCAGCAATTTGCGCAGCGAATCCGCCAGAAAGCAAAGAAATGTTGGAAGCACTGCAAAACTACACCTTAACAAAAAAATAATTAACACAAAAACCAATAAGAGCCAGCTGCGTTGCAGCTGGCTCTTATTTCATTCTAAAAAACAATATGCTAATTGTAAAATACTACAAAAGTTCGAAAGCAGCATCAATATCGGCGCTGACTTTGAGGTTCCCTGCCATAATTTTTGTCGGTGCCGACCCTGCTGCCGACTTGTACAGTGCTATAGTTTCATAATTGGAATCGCTATAGTCCATACCGCCCACGCTGCCAATATTTGCCGCAACCAGTTTACCCAAAGTACGTCCACCGGCATTCGCAACTATCCCAGCTTTTTCTTCCGCATTTTTTACAGCAAGAGCCAGCATTTCCCGTTCCAGCTCCTTGCGATTGCTGACAGTAAAAGTAACCCCATTAAAAGTATTGGCGCCATCAGCAAACATCTGGTCAATTACAGCACCAATTTTGTCTAAATTCTCGACTTTAACGTTAAGGCTATAGCTCATACTGTAGCCTGTAATAATACGTTTACCTTTAGCAGCATCGCTGTATTCCGGGTACAGATTATAACCAACCGTTTTAACGTCTTCTTTGCCGATGCCCATATTTTCGAGGGAAGCGACTACGTTATTAACTATTTCGGAATTGGCACTTCGAGCTTCTTCCGCTGTTTTCCCCTGCGTAGTCACGCCAACGTTCACAAACGCAGTATCAGGAGCTACTTCACGCGTAACTGAGCCATTAGCACGTACCACATCATATTCCCGTTCTGCCGCCCAAACCTGCCCGGCAATCAAAAACATAAAGCATACCAATAATAAAATAATTTTGCCTGTTTTTCGCATAATCATCCTCCTTCAGGATTAACCTTTTGTATCTCAATTATACTACGAAGCATATATTCAGTCACCACAATCAATACAATCAGAACATTCAAAGCAAAATTTCCTAAAACATTCACAAATTAACCTTTTCTCCATTGATTTATCAAAGAAAAGGAATTAAAATAAGAAAGGTTAAAATTTGACGTAAAGGGGTTTTTACTTGATGGAAAGAAGAATTATCCAAGTTGAAGAACGGCCGCCACTTCTACTTAATATCCCACTCAGCCTCCAGCATTTATTTGCCATGTTCGGCGCCACAGTCTTAGTTCCTTTTCTATTCAATGTCAATCCAACAACTTGTCTCTTCATGAACGGTATCGGTACACTGCTTTACATTTTTATTACCAAAGGACAAATCCCTTCCTACTTAGGTTCAAGTTTTGCCTTTATCTCTCCGGTTATGGTTATTCTCAGTACGCACGGTTATGCCGCTGCACAATCTGGTTTTATCGTTTTTGGTTTGCTCTTCTGTCTGTTTTCTTTCATTATTAAAATGGTAGGTACAAAATGGATAGATGTTATCTTCCCACCAGCTTGTATGGGCGCCATCGTAGCAATAATCGGCCTCGAACTTGCACCTGTAGCAGCCGGCATGGCTGGTTTAACCGGTGACAAAATTAATTTCAGCAACGTAGCAGTTTCCATGTTTACCCTTGGCGTTACTGTTATCGGCAGCGTGGTATTCAGAGGCTTTCTTTCAATCATACCGGTTTTGGTTGGTGTCATCAGCGGCTATATCTTCGCTTTTGCCATGGGTATGGTTGATCTAACACCAGTCTACAATGCGCCTTGGTTCCAGATTCCGCAATTCTATCAACCAGAATTTAACATTGAAGCAATCATGATCATCGCACCGGCAACCTTAGTTGTTTTGGCTGAACACATTGGCCACTTGGTTGTTACCGGCAACATTGTAGAACGCAATTTAATCGAAAAGCCAGGTCTCTCACGTTCACTCTTCGCTGACGGTCTCGCCAATATCCTTTCCGGTTTCTTTGGTGCAACACCAAATACCACTTATGGTGAAAACATCGGTGTTATGGCCATAACCAAAGTATACAGCGTCTGGGTAATCGGCGGTGCTGCAGTATTGGCAATCTGCCTCTCCTTCATCGGCAAACTAGCCGAGCTCATCCGCAGCATCCCTGTCCCGGTTATGGGCGGTGTCTGCTGCCTGCTTTTCGGTGTCATTGCTGTTTCCGGTATTCGCATCCTTGTTGATGGCAGAGTTGACTTCAGTAAATCTTCCAACATGGTACTTTCCGGTGTTATCTTTACTATTGGTGTCAGCGGCGCAAAGCTGACTATTGGTACTATGAGCGTTCAAGGCATGGTACTTGCAACTGTTGTTGCCATCATCATGAGCCTATCTTTCAAGATTTTTGATAAACTCAATTTATTGCGCAAAGAAGACTAAATTTAAAATTGTTGACTATAAAGCAAAAAACCCGCTGACAAAAGTCAGCGGGTTTTTTGTTACTTACAGCCGAAGCCGCAAGCGCGGTTGCTCGGTGGGCTCAGCACCTCACAACCTATGAGTCCATAAATAGATTTTTATTATAACATGTTTATTAAATTAAGCAAAGAAAAATTAACGAAAATGATTTACTATAAGCCTTGCAAGCACTATAATAAATAGAATAAATTACAATTATTGAAAAGGAGCCGATTGTCTTGCGTACACGCACTAAGTTAACTTTGTCAATTGCCCTGATTATCGTCGTCTGTATCTCGGTCGGCGCATTATTTTATTTTTCCGGTCAGAAGAAAACACCGGAACACTCAATTAACCTTATTAGCAATGCCATTAAACAACATGATTTAGCAACCTTTGAAAAGCATTTCGATATGGAAACCTTCTATGGCGAAGCGTTCGACGATGTCATTGCACCAACACTGAGACAGCCAACCCAAGACGGCATCAATGATTTTCTGGCCAGTATCATGTCTTCTGTAAAACAATCCTTTGTAAATTCTATGGTTGAACAAACAAGAAAATACGTTGAATCCGGTTCGCTGGAAAGCGATAATAAAGCTCCAGAACAAATTCTGGCCAAGAAATTCACTGAACTGACTGATTTCCGCAATGTCACCTTTAAGAACATTAAAGAAACAAAGATTGAAGGCAATATCGCCTACGTAGATGTCATCATTCATCAGAACCAAGTTGACGAAGACTTCACCCTACAGTTAAAAATGCGTAAACTGCAGGATGAAACCTGGTCTGTTGTAGGAATTAATAATATTCATGAATTCCTTACCGAAATTTCCAAAATGAAAGCAGAAAAGTTAGCAGTTTTGAACAAACCACTAGCAAAGAAAATTCAGGAACAAGTAGCTATATCTTCTGAAAAGTTCGAACACCAGAAAAACAATCGTTATGGAGCCTCTTATGCGTTCTCCTATACACCTACTGTTGAATTCAAGCAAGGCAAGCAAGTAGCTGAATTCATCGGTCAAGTCGATGTTTACAACAAGAACAAAGATAGAGTCTTCTCCCAGAAGTTCGTGAATGCCGGCCCATTCCCTGTTAATAGCAAACAGGAGTTCCATTTCAGCTGGCCTCTGAATCCTTTTGTTCCTAGTGAAAAAGAATTAATTAATACCTCTGATTCTGATTTAACGATCAAAGCAGCCATCATACGCGTCAATTTCACTGACGGCAGCGAGCTTCACTTAATGGAAAATATGCCTGGAGCAAAATAAGTCAGGAAAAGCAAAAATCGTCTGAGAATAAATCTCAGACGATTTTTTTATTTTATAAAACCTTTAGTAACAATATGTGCGGTATACCGTCCTCCATAAACACTTCTGAAGACGTCCTATACCCTTGCTTATGATAAAACCCTTCAGCTTGGGTCTGCCCATGCAGCTTAGCCTTGGTCATGCCTTTAGCGCGCGCTAATTTTTCCAAACCTTCAACAATCATTCGGCCTGCATCTAATTTGCGGTACTCCTGCAAGATGCAAATGCGTTCAAGTTTGGCTAAACAACCAAAATAACGCACACGGCCTGTTCCGACAACTTTGCTGCCGTCGCACAGGATTACATGCTCTGCCGCATTCTCGTTTTGATCAATTTCACAATCTTCAGGCACGCCCTGCTCTTTCACAAAAACATTGATACGAACACTAAAAGCTTCTTCAAGCTCTTGTGGCGTAGCAACTTTCTTTATCTCCACAGTAGGATCCCCTTTACAATAAAATCACCAACCTATTGTAACAAAAAGAGCCCTGCTGTGCAAGCTATTTAAGAGAACTAAGATCAGTTTTATCTGCGATAAGGTTCTTTATCCTGCGTTGCCATGAAAGCTTCTACATCCCAGCCATTTTCAACCAGCTTTACCAGCAGTTTAGAAGTATTAATAGCGTCATCTAATGCGGTATGCCAAGTGCCTTCCATCACAACCTTCTGTTCCTCTACAGCAGACTTCAAAGACGGCGTTTTCTCTTTTTCAAATAACTGCTTATAACCCGCCGCCAAATCAAGATAGTCCGAAAATAAAACCGGATTTTCAATCTTGTAGCGTTTGCAAGCGGTATCTATAACTTTAAAATCTGCATCACCCCAGGCGACAAAATATGTTTCGCCCGGAACATAGTGTTCTTTCATTCTCTCAATCATTTCCGGAAATAGAATCCCCTTTTTGAGATCAGCCATTGTAATCATGGAAAAATTGAGCGATTCTTCAGCCTGTTTAGGATAAAATTGTGGCTTAACAAAGCTCTGGATGTTGCCAACACATTCGAAATTATCGCCAGCAAGTTTTGTCGCACCTATTTCCAATATCTCCGAGAAGAACCCGCGTGGTTTCCCAACCGGCTTTGTATAAACAGTAAATTCAAAATCCGTTACCAAAAAATTCTTTGCCATTAAGATATGCTCCTATCTTTTTATTTAACCCTCAAAATATTTGTACATTTTTTCTTCAAGAAGATCATTCATTTTAAAAACAATATTGACTATCGGCAACGATTTTCCTGCGTCATTATTAATTGTTGTTTGTTCAAAAGTTTCTGGCACAACATCACCAAGATAGTAAAAATCTTTACCTTCATCATTGCTCTTCTTTACAAATAAAGCTTTTCTCGTAAAAGGATTTTTGATTGCTACAACTTCCTTTGAATCTTCTTTGACATTATTTCTTGTCATCCAACTGAAATTTTTATAGCTCAAAAATTTGTCTTCATATTTCGTGCTCTTGTTGATATCTTCGTCCTTTTCATAAGTAACAAAGATAGGACAGGTGTCATATTTGACCCTGTACCCATACATTGTTGAAGATTCATCTGTTTTCCAGTTCATAATACGGCATACATCTTTGCGAGAATATTTTTGATAAAGTTGAAAGCCATTTCTATATTGATTTATATCATGAAAACTCGAGAATACCGATAAAGCATAGTCAAGAGAATCTAATAAATATGTTTTAAATGTTAAGTCTGATAAGAGACTATTAAAATAAGCGGAAATAAAGTATTCTCCATTTTGAGCCTCAATATAAGCAACATCACCGTATTTCTTTTTTTCAGCGCTATTGAAGAAATTTCTATTTATGTAATTTAAAACGGAGTTCATCGTTGTTTCTGTCGGTATATAGTTGAATTTTTCATTAACTATATTACTAATATTCGCAAGAGAAGTTTTCCCATTATCAATAATATCTTTTAGCAATATTACTTCTTCAATCCTTTTTCCATTAGCAACTTCTTTGCCAACAAACGCCAAAGCCTTCATGAAATTTTGCTGTAAAACATCAGTTTCATTTTCAGCCATACAGACAAACTCATAGAACGAATTATATTGTCCTGACAAAAAAGTGTAAGGATCCCTACCGCCAAATTTAACAAAATCCATCATCATTGGTCTTCTGCCCAGTTGGTATTTCATTGTTTTATAATCATTTAAAAGGTCTTTTTTAAGAGACAAATTATTGTTATCAATCGCTTTAAAAATATTTTCTTTAACTATATCGTCGAAATGAATCGTTGAAGCTCCGGGTATGTAATTGGTTGCCAAGCATCTTCTGATTTTATCCTTATTAAAAGACCTGTCACCATAAAGCGCAATGGGCACCAAAAAGTTATTTTGATAGTTTCCAATAAAATCGATTACTTCTAAATACCTTTTGCCATTACATTTACGCAAGCCTCTTCCTAACTGTTGCACGAATATAATAGCTGACTGTGTTGGCCTTAGCATAATTATTTGATTAGCCTTGGGTATATCGACACCTTCATTAAAAATGTCTCTTGTGAAAATGTAGTCCAATTGTTGCTCTCTTGGAATTTCATCCGACTCTAATCGTTCAATACAAGCCTTGCGTTCATCATCGCTTGATTCTCCTGACAAGGCAACCGCGTTATACCCTGCTTTGTTAAAGGCATCAGATAAAAAGGATGCTTCTTGGTTAAGACTGCAAAAAACTAATCCCTTAACCCTTCCAGAATCACACCCGTATAACTTTGCTTTTGAAAGAATATGCTTTACACGAGCTTCGCTCGTCAAAAGATTAAAGTCAGAACCGTCGTGTATTTTCCCATCATATGTTACGATATCTCTTATCCCATGGTAGTGAAAAGGAACAAGCATCTTTTCATTTAATGCCTGATGGAGCCTGATTTCATATGCAATATTATGATCGAATAATGAAAAAATATCATTACCGTCCGTTCTTTCGGGCGTAGCGGTCATTCCAAGTAAAAATTTGGGTTCAAAATGATTCAAAATTCTTTTGTAAGTATCCGCACCTGAGCGATGGGCTTCATCAATTACAATATAATCAAATTCATTCTTTTCAAAACATCTTAGATTCTCTTCTTTGGAAAGGGTCTGAACAGTGGCAAAAAGATAAGGTTCATCAGTTTTATTGCCGCCTGTATACATACCCATCTTAGCTTCCGGTCCTAAAACCCTGGCAAAACTCTTTCTTGCTTCATCGGCAATAATTTCCCTATGTACAACGAACAAAAAGCGCTTTGGTTGCATTCTCTTAACATCAAAAGCGGACAAATACGTTTTACCAGTGCCAGTAGCAGAAATCAATAATCCTTTGTTTTTCCCTTGCAATCTAAGAGCTTCTATTCCGGCAAGAGCCTCTATCTGCATCTTATTAGGATTTATTTTCTCAAATTGCTCGACTTCAACCTTAGCTTTATTCCAGCCGAGCTGATAATTTCTATAAATTGCTTCATATGTTTTAATCCATGCCGTGTTTACTACTGTGGCATTCAAGAAAGTTTCATTAAACTCCGAAAGCATCTGTAACAGTAAATAGCCATCTTTGCCAGACTTTAATTTGACATTCCACTCCTGGTTCTCACTTAAAGCTGTTTGCGTTAAGTTGCTGCTGCCAACTATCATCGTGTACTCGTCATTTCCTTGATTTTCCTTATCCTTCTTATAAAACAAGTACCCTTTGGCATGAAAATTTTGATCAGTAACAATTTTGACTTCAACATTTGTTAATGCAATTAATCTTTCAAGTGCTCGCGGTTCAGTAAAGTTCTGATATTGCGATGCTATGATGCTGCCCTTAATATTTTTAGATTCCAATTTTTTTAAGACATCTATTAAACACGCAACACCACTATTAGTAATGAACGCAACAGAAAAAAAGAATTCGTCACAATACTCTAACTCATAAAGAACAGTATCCAGCACTTTTGTTTGTTTTGTTCTATTATTTGTCAATATCTTCGGCACATACCTGTCATCGGCCATATACTGAAGATTTACAAACCCTGTTTCAAGTCCTTTTCTCAGCTCCGCTACGTCCATCGCTTATTCACCCTTCTACCAGTTTTTTAACGATAGGTTTATCTGCTTCAGCCCAATCCAATTCCATTAAATGCTCTTTTTTTAACCATTTAAAAGCAATGTGCTCTTTCATTGTGAATTTTTTATCTTGAACTTGGCAAATAAAGCTTTTCATTTTAATTTTAAAATCAGAGTAAGAATGATCTACTTCCATAAAAAAATCACACTCATCAACATTAACCTTCATTTCAAGTTCCTCAGTTAATTCTCGTTTAAGTGCCTCTGTTGGTCTTTCACCTTGTTCAATCTTCCCACCCGGAAATTCGAACTTATACGAAATATAATCATATTTTGCTTTGTTTCTCTGCATACACAAAATTTCTTCACCGCAAACAATAATTCCAGCTACAACTTCGAGTTCTTTCATAATCAATACCCCTATTACATTGTATTTATTTGCTTTTCATTATACCCCAGCTGAATCTTCTTAACAATTTATTATTCGCTTTTACTGCCCCATCAAATACCCATCTTTACAAAAAGAATGAATAATATATCTTAGATCCATATTATTACTGGCACCCCCTATAAAATATAACTCACACAAAACAAAGCGAGGGCAGAATCTTTTACGATTCTGCCCTCTTTCGATATGACCACATCCGTGCGATCCTTAACAACCTTTACAGTCTTACGACCACCTCACGTTTTAATAGCGTGGTCACATCACCGACACCCTCTGCGATTGCATCTGCCTTAGATTGCGGACTCTCTCTTTACTCTTGGTAATTCAAAAAATTACTTCGAATACCTAGAGAATTTACAAATCTTTGAGCCCCTTTCCGTTAGTTTTCATATGACCTTGGACTTGCGTTCACCAAACCGATCTTTGACCGTTTCGAAGCACTTAAGTTGTACTAATCACTGAAAAATTTACCGTTGGGTTTTGCCAAGCAACTGCGGACTACTATTTACCTCTTACCAATCTCTCGACCGTCTTGCGAAGTATCCAGAGACCACATCTTGACAGGCTCTCGCTAGGTGTTGTCGTTTTATTAAAAAGGGCCTTGCGGCCCTTTTTACATGTAAGCGTGAGCACTCTTCCATCTTGCCTTTCGGTTTGATTTCCGAACCCACAACTTATTCATGTATAGCCTCTTTATGGTTTTATTATAAGCCAAAAACATTACAAATGCAATAGGCTTTTACTAAACATTGTGACAATTTTGTGATTTACCTGTATTTTTTAAGCATAAATAGTAACCGTAACTTTTGTTACGCAATAATTATCCTCTCCTTGCGGACATTTATTTTTTTTAGTTTTGCCAGCACACTTACCCGATGATTGACTCCAAGAATTTGGCTATTCTACGTAATTAATTTTCCCCTGATAGCTTAAATTGTTTCCACAAAATTTCCATTTTTAATGAAATTGCCATGATATACTGATTATAACAAAGAGACTTTTACATCTTTGTTTTTCATAAGGAGGTTAGTATCATGCTCGATAAAAACAATGAAAAAGCTTGCCAGTGCAGCTCCCAAAATAAATGCTGGGGCAGGAAAATCCTTCCCTATTTAGCAGCTTTCTTCATAATAATGCTGCTGATCGAAATATTTGGCAACAAATAAAACTCAGGCCACTGATTAATCAAATTCTGATAATCAGTGGCCTGCTTCTTTTAAAATATTAATTTTTGACTATTAGCCAAGAATCTTTTTGAGGTCTGCTTCCGGAGTGCTAATTGGAGTAACATTGTAATTTTCTACCAAGAATTTCAGGATGTTTGGCGATACAAAAGCCGGGAGAGTTGGTCCAAGGTAGATGTTTTTGATACCTAAGTGCAGCAAGGTCAACAAAATGCAGACTGCTTTTTGTTCGTACCAGGAAAGTACCATCGACAATGGCAGCTCGTTAACGCTGCAGCCGAAGGCTTCAGACAAAGCAACGGCTACTTTAATTGCGCTGTACGCATCGTTGCATTGGCCCATATCCATAATACGCGGCAGGCCACCAATTGTGCCCAGATCAAGGTCGTTGAAACGATATTTACCACAGGCAAGAGTCAGAATAACGGTATCCTGAGGTGTCTGTTTAACAAAATCGGTGTAATAGTTACGACCAGGTTTCGCACCATCGCAGCCGCCTACCAGGAAGAAATGTTTAATTGCGCCAGCTTTAACAGCATCAATAACAGTGCCTGCTACAGACATTACAGTCCCATGACCAAAACCTGTAGTTACCTGAGTACCGCCGTTGATACCTGTCATCGGATGATCTTCCGCATAACCGCCAAGCTCAAGAGCTTTGGCAATAACAGGTGAAAAATCTTTATTATCATCAATATGAACCATGCCAGGGTATGCTACTACTTCAGTCGTAAATACGCGATCCCTGTAGCTGTCTTTAACCGGCATCAGGCAATTAGTAGTAAAGAGAACAGGTGCCGGCAGGTTAGCAAATTCTTTTTGCTGATTCTGCCAAGCGGTACCAAAGTTACCTTTCAGATGCGGATATGCCTTCAATTTCGGATAGGCATGGCATGGAAGCATTTCGCCGTGAGTATAGATGTTGATACCTTTATCTTTTGTTTGCTCAAGCAGCGTATGCAAATCTTTCAGATCATGTCCTGTAACAACGATGAATGGTCCTTTTTCAACCATCAAAGGTACAGTGGTCGGAACTGGTGTGCCATAAGATTCTGTGTTAGCTTTATCGAGCATCTCCATACACTTGAAGTTGATACGGCCAGTTTCCATGACCAACGGTAATAAATCTTCTGCTTTATCTTTATTAGCAAGAGCTGCCATACCTTTGTAGAAGAAAGCATTAACTTCTTCATCTTTATAGCCAAGCATCCATGCATGATAAGCGTAAGCAGCTACGCCACGAAGGCCAAGCAAGATAAGAGATTTAAGGGAACGAACATCTTCATTGGCATCCCAAAGATCCCACATTTTATAGTCAGGGAAGTCTACTGTCGCGCCCAGCAATGCTTTCTCGCGATGCACGTCAGCGATTCTTTTTTGTAATACTTCATCATCAAAGTTCACATTAGTAATGGTTGTAAATAAACCTTCAAGCATAACTTTGGTTGTAGAATCAGTCGGTTTGCTTAGCTCAGCAACTTGTGCCAAACCAATCATTGCTCCCGTAAGATCGTCTTGCAAATTAGCAGTGCTAGCTTGTTTGCCACAGACTCCGGCTTTACCCATGCAACCTACACTACCTGCAGTTTGTTCACATTGAAAACAAAACATATCTTTCATTGTCTCATCTCTCCTCTGTTTCTTTTATTTATAGGCTTTTTGCAGCCTACCTTGCCAATAGATTAGTCTTCCAGAATCTCGCCTTCTGTCGAAATTGTCACAACCTGCCATGGAATCATTTTGCCGCTGTTTTGCAAGGCTGTTTTGACAGCAGCTTCAATGCCGCCGCAGCAAGGTACTTCCATCCTCGTTACCGTAACGCTCTTAATATCATTATATTTGAGTATCTCAGTAAGTTTTTCACTATAATTGACCATATCCAGCTTAGGACAGCCAATCAGTGTGACATGGTTACGCATGAATTTTTGGTGGAAATCACCATAAGCAAAGGCAGTACAGTCTGCTGCAACCAAAAGTCTGGCATTTTTGAAATAAGGAGCGTTTACCGGCACCAACTTGATCTGTACCGGCCATTGTCTCAATTCACTTGTGGAAGATTTCGACGCCACGCTCACGCTTTCCTTCTTTTCAATGCTTTGTACCTGACAGCCGGGGCAGCCGCTAACAGGGGCCGCATTTTTTGCCATATGTTCTTTTACTGCTTCTTCATCAAACTCTGCTGCTTCTCTGACTTCGAAGCTGATTGCATTAGTAGGACACGCCGGCAGGCAATTACCAAGGCCATCGCAATAGTCGTCACGCACGAGTCTTGCCTTGTCGCCTACAAGAACAATGGCGCCTTCCTGACAAGCATCAACGCAAAGACCGCAGCCATTGCATTTCTCTTCATCAATTTTGATTATTTTTCTAAGAGCCATTTTTTCTCCATCCTTTTTTTATCTATTTTCAAATTCATTTTATCTTGACTTCATGAGTTCATTCTAATATACTTTCGCTAGAAAGTATGTTGTTTTTACAACAAAGTTGCTTGATAGGAGAAAGAATATTGTGAAAATTTTAATGGAGATATTAAAGAAAACTCCTTTGTTCAGAAATATGGAGGAAGACGAAATTAATTCAGCCCTTAGTTTTCTTGCTGCCAGACAAACTGCTTATGAAAAAAATTCCTTCATTTTTTCTTTAGAAGATGGCAGTCCTACCGTAGGCATCATACTTGCCGGCAGCGTAGTTATCATTAAGGAAGACTTCTGGGGTAACCGCTCTATGCTTGCCAAACTTGGTGTCGGCGATATCTTTGGTGAAGCCTTCACCTGTGCCCAGACAGAAAAAATGCCGGTTGGTGTCTTAGCGAGTGAAAAGAGCGAAATACTATTCATTGATTACAAACGTATTCTTGATGATACGGGTGTAGCTTGTACTTCCTATAACAAACTTATTCAAAATATGATGTTGATTCTTGCAGGCAAAAACGTAATGCTCACGCAAAAGATTGAGCATCTTATGAAACGTTCAACCCGCGAAAAACTGCTTTCTTTTTTATCCGCACAAGCCATAGAAGCCAAAAGCCATGTTTTCGATATACCACTCAGCCGTCAGGAGCTGGCTGATTATCTGGCTGTTGACCGCAGTGCCATGTCGAATGAATTAAGCAAGCTGCAGCAGGAAGGCTTGTTGGCTTTCACTCGCAACCATTTCGAATTAAGAACCTGAGATAAAAGTAAAGTGGGCTCCATCTTTAACGATGGAGCCCACTTTACTTTTATCAACTGCTATTTTACTGCTTCGGTCATTTCTTTGGCATACTCATAAACTGGTTCAACGCAGTCATCACCATATTTTTCAATGATTTTCACTATCGCGCTGCCAACAATGGCACCATCACTCAAAGCAGCCATTTCTTTCGCTTGCTGCGGTGTAGAAATACCAAAGCCTACAGCTACCGGCTTATCACTTGCTTCTCTGATTTTCTTTACAATCGCGCCGATATCAGTAGTAATGTTGCTGCGCACGCCGGTAACACCGAGAGACGATACCAGATAAATATAGCCCATAGCTTCCTTGGCTATCATCTGAATCCGCTGGTCGGAAGTCGGTGCAATCAAGGAAATCAAATCAACACCGTACTTTCTGCAATAATCAACCAGTTCACCTTTTTCCTCGAAAGGCACGTCAGGAACTATAACGCCATCAACGCCAACTTCCTGGCATTTGGCAAAAAATTTATCACGGCCATAGGTAAAGATTGGATTGACGTATGTAAGAAAAACAATCGGCACCTGTGAAGTTTTTCTTAAGTCAGCCAGCATATCAAAAATTTTGTCCGTAGTGCAGCCGCCGGCTAAAGCTCTGATGTTAGCTCTTTGGATTACTTCCCCTTCTGCCACCGGGTCGGAAAAAGGTATCCCTATTTCGACAATAGCGGAACCTGCTTTCTCCAGTGCCAGGATAAGTTCTTTCGTCTTTGCCAGTGAAGGATCACCAGCTGTCACGAAAGAAATAAATGCCTTCGGATTATCTTGAAAAGCCTTAGCAATTTTACTCATGAAGATCAACCCCCATATACCTGGCTATAGCTGCCACGTCTTTATCTCCCCTGCCGGAAAGATTAATCACAATTATCTTGTCCTTGTCCATGGTCGGAGCAAGCTTCATAGCATAAGCAACCGCATGGGCGCTTTCAATTGCCGGAATAATACCTTCTGTTTTTGAAAGATAGCTAAAAGCTGCTACAGATTCGTCGTCAGTAGCAGGTACATATTCAGCACGTCCGCTGTCATGCAGATACGCGTGTTCCGGTCCGATCCCCGGATAATCAAGACCGGCAGAAATAGAATAAACAGGTGCAATCTGTCCGTAATTGTCCTGCAGGAAATAAGATTTCATCCCGTGAAAGATACCAAGGCTGCCACGGGAAATAGTTGCTGCTGTTTCTTCGGTATCAACACCACGCCCTGCGGCTTCAACGCCAATCAAGCGCACCTCTTTATCCTGAATGAAATCATAGAATAAACCCATCGCGTTGCTGCCGCCGCCAACGCAAGCCATTACGACATCAGGCAATCTGCCTTCTTTGGCCAGCATTTGTTTTTTTACTTCTTTACCGATTACGCGCTGAAAATCACGCACCATTTCCGGATAGGGATGTGGTCCCATCACAGAACCCAAGACATAAAATGTGTCATCAATACGAGAAGTCCATACCCTCATAGCTTCATTAACCGCGTCCTTAAGTGTCATAGTACCTGTTTCCACCGGCACAACCTTCGCTCCGAGCAGTTCCATGCGGAAAACATTAAGAGCCTGACGCTCTGTATCTTCCTTACCCATATAAACAACGCACTCCATGTCCATCAAGGCAGCAACTGTTGCAGTTGCTACACCGTGCTGACCGGCACCGGTCTCAGCTATAACTCGCTTCTTGCCCATTTTTTTCGCAAGCAGCACCTGTCCTAGCACGTTGTTGATTTTGTGAGAACCTGTATGATTCAGATCTTCGCGTTTCAGGTAAATCTTGGCACCGCCAAGGTCTTTGGTCATCTTTTCCGCATAATACAACATCGAAGGCCTGTTGGCATAATCGCTGTAAAGAGCCTGCAGCTCCTCTAGAAATGTTGGATCATTCTTATATTTTTCGTATGCCTGTTCCAGTTCCAGAACCGCATTCATCAAGGTTTCCGGCAAGTACTGACCGCCGTGAATACCATATCTGCCTTTAGTCATTCTTTCCCACTATCCTTCCCTGTTTTATAAACTCTTTGATTTTATTTACGTCCTTGATTCCGACTGTTTCCACTCCGCCCGAAGTATCAACTCCGAAAGGTTTTATCGCTTCAATTACTGCTGCCACATTGTCCTGGTTCAGGCCGCCAGCGACAAAGAACGGTTTCTTTATTTCCTTATTATATAGGAGACTGTGATCAAAAGCTTTACCTGTGCCACCATACTCTTTACTGCTTAAAGTATCAAACAAATAGTAATCACAGTCAAATTCTTCAATACCAGCAAGATCATCTTCGCGCTCTACCCTCACAACTTTAATGATTGGTGCCTGTGTGAGTTTTCGCAGCTGCTCACAATACGCAGCGTCTTCATCGCCATGTATTTGAATTAAATCAATGATACCTTGATTAGCGATTTTCGCAATGTTTTCCGGCTTTTCATTAACAAAAACTCCTACTGCTTTTATTTCCGGCTTTAATCTTTTTTTCAACTCTTTTGCCTGTTCGGCTGAAACCTGACGTCTGCTTTTGGCGAAAACAAAACCGATATAATCCGGCAAAAATTCATTTACCATCTCTATATCTTCTGTTCTGGTCAAACCACATATCTTAATCTTCGTCATAGTTTTAAACCTCGCCACGTAATTTGCTTATTTCCCCGGAAATATCATTGCTGCGCATCAACGTTTCCCCAATCAATACCGCATCGGTGCCATTTTTACGCAAGATAGCTACATCACTTGGTGTTTTAATCCCGCTTTCTGAAACAAAAATGATATTTTCCGGCACCAGTGTGCGCAAATTAACGCTGTTCTGCAAGTCAACCGTAAAATCTTTAAGGTTGCGGTTATTAACGCCGATTACTCTTGCACCGGCCTGCAAAGCACTTTTTACTTCCTCGGCATCATGCGCTTCTACCAGTGCAGACAGCCCAAGTTCGTCGCAAATTGCCATATATTTCCTAATGGTTTCTGTATCAAGCAAAGCACAAATCAAAAGGACAGCATCAGCGCGAATGGTCTTGGCTTCATAAATCTGATATTCATCTACTGTAAAATCCTTACGTAGAAGCGGTATGCCAACTACCTTGCGAATGTCTTTCAAATATTGGTCACAGCCCAAAAATGCGGTAGGTTCTGTGAGTACCGAGATTGCCGCAGCTCCAGCTGCTTCATATTCTTTCGCAATCCTTATATATTCGAAGTCTTCGGCAATAAGACCCTTGGATGGTGACGCCTTTTTAACCTCTGTAATAAAAGATATGTCGTTCCGCCTGAGTGCTTTTTCAAAAACAAAATTGCCTTTGGGCAACGCTTGCGCTTCACTTTTAATCATATCCAATGATTTTTGATTTTTGAGAATGGCCACACGCTTACGCGCTTCAGCAGCCAGCTTATCCAGTATCATAGTCTTCCCTCGCTTATTGATTGGTAAGGGCAACGAACTCATCAAGCTTAGCTTTCGCTTTGCCGCTGTCAATCAGTTGCGCCGCCATCTGAATTCCTTCGGTAATGGCTGCCGCCTTGCCGCCGATATACAGTGATAAACCTGCATTCAAAAGTACTGCGTCTCTCTTTGGTCCGCGTTCCTTGCCGCTTAAAATGTTTCTGGTTATTTCAGCATTCTCTTCAGCAACGCCGCCAACCAGATCCTTTAATTCACAGCGTTTGAGTCCAACTTCCTCAGGCGTAATGGTGTATGTTTTCGTTACGCCATTATTGAATTCACAAATCATAGTAGGACCTGTCAGAGTTGCTTCATCTATGCCATTACCATATACTACCATACCACGTCTTAGTCCGAGATTAACCAATACTTTGGCCAGTGGCTCGACCAGCTTCGCATCATAGACACCCATCAGCTGCATCTTGGCCAAAGCAGGATTGGACAAAGGTCCGATATAGTTGAAAACGGTCGGTATACCAATTTCTTTCCGGACCGGGCCGGCAAAACGCATGGAGGCGTGATACTTTTGTGCAAACAGGAAGCAAATGCCAGCTTTTTCCAATACTTCCTGACTCTTTTCAGGTTCAACACTGATATTGACACCCAAAGCCTCCAACACATCAGCCGCACCGCATTTGCTCGACATAGAACGGTTGCCATGTTTAGCAATAGGCACGCCGCCTGCTGCTATAACAACTGAGCTGGTAGTGGAAATATTGAAGGTATTGGATTTGTCGCCGCCAGTGCCAACTATGTCAAGTGCTTCTTTATCCGGCACGATTTTCGTGCACTTCTCTCTGAGAACCATGGCACAAGCCGTTATTTCATCTATAGTTTCACCCTTAATATGCATTGCAGTCAGAAACGCAGCAATTTGTGCATTTGTTGCTTCACCATTCATAATCTGGCGCATAGCGTCGGTTGTTTCTACCATTGAAAGATCATGTCCTGCTGATAATTTATTGATAGCTTTTGAGATCATTATCGTTCAACTCCTATCTCCAAGAAATTTTTTATAATTTGCATACCATCTGGCGTCATGATGGATTCCGGATGAAACTGTACTCCGTAGACTTCGTAATCCCTATGTTTGACTGCCATGATTTCGCCATCTTCGGTTTCTGCGGCAACGATAAGTTCCTCAGGCAACCCTTCTTTTTCTACGACCAGTGAATGGTATCTTGCTGCCAGAAAACTTTCATGCAACCCTTCAAATAATTTGCATTTGCCTTTTATCATGATTTTGCTCTGTTTACCATGTACCAGCTGCGGTGCCGGCGCGACTTTGCCGCCGAAAACTTCGCCAATAGCCTGATGCCCCAGGCAAACGCCCATGATAGGGAAACTTTCTTTTAAGTTTTGCAGCACTTCTTCACAAATCCCAGCATCTTTAGGATAACCAGGTCCGGGAGAGAGGATAATATGGGAAGGCTTTAGCTTAGCAATTTCTTCTACCGTTATCTTGTCATTGCGTTTTACCAGTACATCCTGATTGATACTGCCGACAAACTGATAAAGGTTAAAGGTGAAACTATCGTAATTATCTATGATCAAAATCATTTTCTGCTTCCTCCTTATCTTGCCTTGGTTGTTGCTCGCAAAGCCTGGAATACTGCGCCCGCCTTATTCATACATTCCTGATATTCGTTTTCCGGTACGGAGTCAGCGACGATGCCTGCACCTGCTTGTACATAAACTTTGTTTGCCCGCTTGACTATCGTTCTGATTGTTATGCAAACGTCAAGGTTACCTGAAAAATCTATGTAGCCCATGCCGCCGCCATAAGGTCCGCGGGCTGTTGGTTCCAGCTCATCTATGATTTCACAAGCCCTGATCTTGGGAGCTCCTGACAACGTGCCTGCTGGGAAGATGGAGCAAAGGGCATCGAGATTGTCTTTATCGCCATTCATTTCGCCGGTTACCCTCGTCGTGATATGCATCACGTGGGAGAAACGACTGATTTTTTTGTAGTCCAGAACCTTGACTGTACCGAACCTGCTGACACGCCCCACGTCGTTTCTGCCTAAATCAACCAACATGTTGTGTTCAGCAGTTTCTTTTTCGTCAGCTAGCAGTTCTTCTTCCAATCTTAAGTCTTCCGCTTCAGTAGCACCTCTTGGTCTTGTTCCTGCGATTGGCATCGTCGTTATCTCTTTGCCACTTATTTTCACTAAGGTTTCCGGCGAACTGCCTGCAATCTCCACATCATCATTCTTGATCAGAACCATGTATTGGGAAGGATTGGTTGTGCGTAAAATTCGGTAGACATTGAAAAGACTCTGATCATAATCTGCGGTAAACTGTTGGCTGAGCACGACCTGAAAAATATCGCCTGCTTTGATATACTGCTTGCCCTTTTCTACCATCGCCATATAGTCTTCCTTATTCATGTTAGGTACCATCTCGCCAAGCTTGGCAGGTACGAACTCCGGATAAGTTCCGGCCTTTTTCAGCATCTGCTTTATTTGCTCGATTTCCCTTTCGGCTTTACGATAGTTGACCTCCACATGGTCTGTCTTCACATTGACAATGATGAATATTTTTTGTTTCAAGTGATCGAAGGCTATCACCTTGTCGAAAAGCATCAGGTCAAAATCCGGAAACTCCGTTTTCTTATCAGCGGAAAACTTGAAATCGGGTTCGCAGTATTTAAAGAATTCATAGGCGAAGTAGCCCACAAAACCACCGGTGAAAGGCGGAAGGTCTTTTAACTTCGGAACTTTATACTCAGCAAGTACTTCCCGCAAGCAGTCGACCGGATTGTCACTGGTAAATTTAACAGCTGCTGTATTTTTAACTTCCATCGAGTTATCCTTTGCGACAATCCGCACTATTGGATCAAAGCCGATGAAGGAATAGCGTCCCCATTTTTCACCGCCCTCAACACTCTCCAGCAGAAAGTAATTATTGCTGCTTTCCCGCACAGAATTTAAGAAGCTGATTGGCGTCATCATGTCTGCGAAAACTTCCGCACATACCGGCACAGCGCTGAAGTCTTTTTCATATTTTTTTACTTCCTCTAACGCTAAATTTAACAATTTGTTTCCTCCTCACTACTGTAAAAAAATAGACGGTTACGTTACTCAAATTACGTAAATACGTCTTGGCATTTAGCAATTTGAGTAGCGCAACCGCCTAAAATATAAGCGTCGGTTTAAATAAAAAACACCTGTCCTTATGCAAGGACAGGTGTATAAACCTGCGGTACCACCTTGTTTTATGGGATTACTCCCATACTCTTACGCAGAATGCCAACACATTCCTCATCAATAACGCAGATGCTACGTTGCGGAATACTTTCGATTATTATCGATTTGACCGCACCCTCGGTGGTCCATTTGTCGAACTGCATCTCTATCCGGCTCCCAGCTACCCGGACTCTCTGTAAGCGCATATTTCGGCGTTATCTCCACCTCAACGGTTTGTTTAGGTATTATTAAGTTGTTATCAGTCTATCACCACGATTTATCACTGTCAACACTTTTTATTGCAAAAATGTAAAATTCATTAAAATTTAATAAACAGGTATATTTTGTCTGAACATTTCCGCGATAATTGTTTCCATCGTATACATTCCAGGTGGCTGACCAATCAAAGCCTTAGCAGCAAAAATAGCTCCTTGTCCAAAAGCCGCACGGCTGATACTCTCATGTGAAAGTCTTATAGTTTGGTTTGGCAAACCAAATATTATCTCATGGCGTCCCACTATGCCGCCTACCCTGATAGAGTTAATGTGGGTTTTAGGGTTTAAATCAAGTACTCCTGCTATTCTTTTGGCAGTACCAGATACTTCACTTTTTGCTTTAAAATGTTCCTCTACTATTTCGATATCGGCGTGAGGTGTAATCTTTTGTAGAATTTGAGCTGCTACCATCAGAACATTAATTCCCAACGTAATATTAGGGGAATAAATTACCGGAGCTGTTTTTACAAAAGCTTCAAGCACGCGCATATCCTCAGGTTCGTAATTCGAAATTGCCGTTACAACAGGAGTACCAATGGCAACTGCTGTTGTGTACAAATTTACGCTGCTCGAAGTTGAAAAGTCTATCAGCGCGTCAACAGGATTTTCTGCAGCAAAATTCTCATCGAGATCTTCCTCCGAAACTATTTTACCTGCATCAAATTCATGCCCGAGCAACCTGCTGGCATATTTATGCCGATCAAGGTCACTCTTGCGCATTACCCAGGATAACTCAAACAAATCATCATTTAAAAACTCATTAGCGACAAGTTTACCTGTTTTGCCAAAACCAAAAATACCGACTCTAATTTTACTCACTTTTTTTCCTCCTCTTTCTAAGCCTGCGAGGTTAGCTGACGGATTAGGGCAGAAAGAAGCTTGCCCTGCCTGCTTATGCAGGCTTCACCCCAGAAAATGGTTCCCCCGTTTTCGAAACACGAAATTCGGCTTTTTCCTTACAATTATTGCTTATCCATGCACTCAATAATCATTCAAACATTACCAAGGCACGGCTTATGCCTTTCACAGAAAAAACAAAAGGGGCCTGATTTATCAGACCCCTTCAAATATGTATAATCTGCTCTTTATTATACCTTTTATAAGCAATTGAGTCAAGAGAAGGCATTTTTTGTTTTTGCGCTTCAATGTGTAAATATTTATGCCGTTTATATGTACAAAAGTCTTGACTTTTAAAATTTATCAATTTACAATTGTTGCATAAGCACAGACGCTTGAGTTCACAAAATGAACTCAGGCGTCTTTTTTCATATTCAAGCAATTAATCTAAAGAAGGAGGATAGCCTATTGATTCAATTAGTTGGCGTTAACAAATATTTTGGTCATAATCACGTGCTCAAAGACATCTCTCTTAAAGTTGAGTCAGGCGAGAAGGTTGTTGTTATTGGTCCGAGCGGTTCTGGTAAAAGTACGATGATCAGATGTATGAATCACCTGGAAGAACCTGACAGCGGTACAGTTACGGTTGATCGAATTGAGATTACCGCACCGGGCGCACCAATCAGAGCTGTAAGACAAAAAGTTGCTATGGTCTTTCAGCAATTTAACCTATACCCTCACAAAACAGTTCTGGAAAATTTAACTATAGCCCCAATCCTTGTGCAAGGTATAAAAAAAGAAGAAGCAGAAAGAACCGGATTGGAATTTCTCGAACGCGTCGGTCTCAAAGAAAAGGCTAGCGCCTATCCTGCACAATTATCAGGTGGTCAGCAGCAGCGTGTCGCTATTGCCCGCGCTCTCAATATGCATCCTCAGATTATGCTTTTTGACGAACCGACTTCTGCTCTTGATCCCGAGATGATCAATGAGGTTCTTGATGTAATGGTTGACTTGGCCAATAGCGGTATCACCATGGTTGTAGTTACGCACGAGATGGGATTTGCCCGCAAAGTTGCCGATCGTGTCATATTCATGGCTGATGGTGAAATATTAGAGACGGGTACTCCTGAGCACTTTTTCCTTAATCCGCAAAATGAGCGGACTCAACAGTTCTTAAGTAAAATCATCAGATAAAATTTATTTATGAGAGGGGATAAAATTATGTCTTTATCAAGAAAAAAACTATTAGCACTTGGGGTAGCATTAATCACATCCTTCGGTATTTTAGCGGCAGGCTGCGGCGGCGATACCAAAAAAGACGACCCTAAAAAGGCAGCGGTGTCTGACGGCATTCAAAAAATCAAAGACCGCGGTGTTTTAAAAGTTGGTGTCAAAGTTGATGTTCCAAAATTCGGTTTCAAAGACCCGAAAACGGGCAAAATCGAGGGTTTTGAAATAGACCTTTCTAAAGCAATTGCCAAGAAAATTTTAGGTGACGAAAACAAAATTGATATGACCGGTGTTGTGGCCAAAACCCGTGGTCCTCTGCTTGACAGCGGTGAAATCGATCTTTGTATTGCAACCTTCACCATAACAGATGAAAGAAAGCAAACTTACAACATGACCACACCTTACTATGAAGATCCAGTCGGTTTCCTGGTCAAAAAAGACAGTGGTATAAAATCTCTTAAAGACTTAGAGGGCAAAACCATTGCCGTTCCACAAGGTGCTACAACCCGTAAAGGTGTACAGGAAGCCGCCGATAAAGCTAGCGTTAAAGTAAACTTTATCGAATTCCCGACTTACTCCGAATGTAAAACCGCTTTATCTGCCGGACGTGCTGATGCTTATGCCATGGATACTTCCAATCTTCTCGGCTATAGAGATGACGCAACTGAGCTCCTGCCAGATAAGATTGCTCCACAGCTTTATGGTGCAGCAACCAAAAAAGACAACAAAGCCCTTTTTGATTTAGTGGAAAAGACCTTTGATGACATGAAAAAATCCGGCGAAATGGACAAACTTCTCAAAAAATGGGATCTTAAATAATGGCAACTAATCCTTTTGCAGAATACAAATGGCTGGCGCTTTTAAAAGATTGGCGAGTTTTTGCCGAAGGCTTGAGTGTGACATTAGAAGTAGCCATTGTCGCCTTGTTGATTTCTCTCGCTCTGGGTATTCTGTTTGGTATTGCCGGTGTTTTTCCGAATAAGAATGTGCGCAAAATAAATCGCATTTACGTGGAATTCTTTCAAAATACTCCTCTGGTAATTCAGGTTATCTTTCTCTACCATGCACTGCCGCACTTAAAAATCATGCTGCCGGTGTTTCTTATTGGTTGCTTAGGCATCGGTCTTTATACCGGTGCCTATATGTCAGAAGCTGTGCGCTCAGGGATTCTCGCCATTCCTCGTGGTCAAAGCGAAGCAGGGCTCTCCCAAGGTTTCACCTATTTTCAAACCATGCGTTATATCATTCTGCCCCAGGCTAAACGAATCATTCTTCCAAATATTGCCAACCAGAGTGTCAGTCTCATCAAAAACACTTCTGTCTTAGCAATGATTGCCGGCGGTGACTTGATGTATCGTGCTGATTCCTGGTCAGGCATGAACATGTATTATGGGCCAACTTACCTTGTTACAGGCTTGTTGTATTGGCTAATGTGTTTCCCTTTAACAAAATATATTAAACACCTCGAAAAAACAGCGGGGGTGAAATCATGATATCGGCTTTGCTTGACTACTCGCTTATCTCTTTTCTCTTAGAGGGTCTGGCTGTCACACTAAAAATATCCTTCTTTTCCATAATTTTTAGTGTTATTTTTGGCACCTTGATTGGCCTCACTTTTTATCTAAAAATCCCCGTTTTGAAGCAACTCAGTATACTTTATGTCGATATTGTTAGAAATGTTCCCTGTCTCCTGCTTGTTCTGACAGCAAGGTTCATGACACCTTTGCCGCCAACTTATTCTGGCATTTTAGCCATGACCGTTTTCACTACGGCAATTATGTCGGAAATAATCCGCAGCGGTTTGAATTCCTTGCCAAAAGGACAAATTGAAGCAGCACAATCTCAAGGTATGAGTACTCTGCAGATTGTCTGGCACATAGTGCTTCCGCAAGCCTACAGAAATATCATCCCGCCCATGATGTCACAATTCACTACCGTTATCAAAGATTCCTCATTTGTCTGGGCCGTTGGTACAGAAGAGCTCACTGGCAAGGGTATGATCCTTATAGGCAAGTATGGTTCCACTGCGCAGGTGTTTGCGATTTTCGGTGCAGTTGCGATCTTGTACTTCTTACTTAACTATTCTTTGTCAGTTTTAGCACGTTGGCAGCACAACAAAATGAGCGTACGAAGTTATTAAAAAATCAACGCAGGCATTTCACATATCTCTGTGAAGTGCCTGCGTTTTTTCAACCTTGTACTATTTAATGTTGATGACCTTTTTCTCTGCAATAACTTTTTCTTTCTTCGGCAAAACAATCTTCAGGACACCATCTTTGAATTCTGCATTAATGGCCTCCTCATCGACATCTTCTACGAAAAAACGTCTCATTACTTCACCGGTACTGCGTTCCTGACGAATATAATTCTCTTTCTCCTCTTTTACTTCTTCCTCGCGCTTAGCTTTAATGGTTAGGTAATTGTCCTTGTAAGAAACATTAACATCTTCCTTTTTAAAGCCTGGCAAATCAGCGTCTACTGTGAAATTTTTTTCAGTTTCGCGCACGTCTACCTTGAAAGAAGAACCAAAAACTCCGGCTGGGCTGAAATCTTCATCAAAAATATTATCAAAAAAATTGGTGAAGAAATCTTTTTTGGACAAATGACCCTTTCTGAATGGTTGAAGTTCAAACATACAAATACCTCCTAACTCTTTTTAAATTATTTTTTAAGGAAATGGTTTTAAGATTTCCTTGTTTCCTTCTTCTCATATGGCAAAGGAATATATTGAACCGACGGCATACGTTGTATCGGCTGTGGATAGAGTTCCATGAGATCATAAATTAAATCCGGGACATTAACTTCCACTGACAGTCCCATTTTTTTCAATTCATCACAAGATATAGGGTAATCATGAGTCCACTTCCATGAACTTAATGTATGTGCAAGATTTGCAACTTGCTCTGGTGGAAATTTCCCCGTAAGCAACTTAATGACTGACTCCTCAACCTGCTTAATTGCTTTTTCAGCTATATCGGCCATTATTAAGGTGCTGTCATCTACTCTGTTTACGTTCTTTTTCCCTACCGCGCTGAGGATTGAAACTGCTGGGAACTGGCCAATCTGAGGATCCACTGAACCAAGCACCGCATTTTCGTCCATTACTATTTCATTAGCCGCTAAAGCAATCATAGTACCGCCACTCATAGCATAATGAGGTACAAAAACAGTCACTTTGGCCGGATGCCGCATCAAAGCCAAGGCAATCTGTTCTGTAGCCAAAAGCAGCCCTCCGGGTGTATGCAGAATGATGTCTATCGGCATATCGTCAGGAGTAAAACGTACAGCACGTAAAACCTGCTCAGAATCTTCAATATCTATGTATCTGCTAATTGGCAGCCCAAGGATACTCATTGCCTCCTGTCGATGAATCAAAGTTATGCAGCGTGTGCCGCGGACTTTTTCCAATTTTTGCAAAAAATTATACCTGGCATGCTCCAGTGCTTTCTTTTTCATCATCGGCCAAACAGTCATCATGATAAATATAATAAGAAGTAATTGACCAAAATCAAATGCCATGAAAGCACCTTCCTTCCAGATACGCAATCTTTTTTTGCATAGCATAATTAAACTTTCGATATCTTTCTATTTCGACAAAATTGTTTTTTTACCTTCCATTAACAGAAAATTCTAATTATATCTAATGGTTTGCATCTGGATTTAACCCGTTAAACATTAGACTTTTACCCGTCAGTTGTAATCAGTCAGAACGCAATTTTACGATCATCAGTAGCATTTCCAACCTTATTTGATCTATAAAAAATGTGTTTCGCAAACTCTATTACGATAGTATACAAAGCAGCAATACACAGCAATGATACAAGCAGAGTCAAAGGTATTGGTTGAATGTTTAATATTGAATTAATAGGAGAATAAGGGAGAAGGATAGTTATAATTCCAACTACCATCGACGAATATACTAATGTCGAGGCAGGTCTGCTTCTGAAAAAAGCTCTTTGTGTACGCATCACCAGCAATGCTGATAGCTCGGTTAAAGTTGACAGAACGAACCAGCCACTTTGAAACATACCTTCCCCGGCTTGGAAAATAAGCAACAACACAGCGAAAGTAATATAGTCAAAAATTGAACTTAAGAGGCCAAAGGTAAACATAAAATTACGAATTAAATTGATGTCCCATCTGCGTGGCTTTTCCAATATTTCCGGATCAACGGAGTCATTCGCGATTGATAATGATGGGAAGTCACTTAAAAAATTAAGCAGCAAAATTTGTTTTGGCAGCAATGGCAAAAACGGCATAAATAGAGATGCTCCTGCCATACTGAACATATTGCCAAAATTCGAGCTTGTGGTAACAAAAATGTACTTGAGCGTATTGGCGAAGGTTGTGCGACCGAGTTCAATTCCTCTATTCAGCACATCCAGACTCTTTTCCATCAGTACGAAATCAGCAGATTCCTTTGCAACGTCAACGGCATTATCCACGGAAATACTAACATCTGCGGTATGCAAGGCAGGAACATCGTTGATACCATCTCCCATGTATCCCACAACATGTCCCCTCTTTTTCAATGCCAGAATAATACGTTCTTTCTGATTGGGATCTACCTCGGCAAATAAATTGGTTTCTTCAATCTTGCTCCAAAGAACCTGATCGCTCATTTTTATTAGTTCAGAACCCGTAATTACCCCCGTAATTTCAAGGCCCACACAACCAGCTGTGTGCATTGCTATCAACTTATTGTCCCCTGTTATGATCCGCAGAGCGATTCCATTATTTGCAAGATCAGCAATAGTTTGTTCAACATCCTCCTTTGGATGGTCAAAAAGAAGCAGGAACCCTACAAAAGTCATTTGTTCCTCATCTTCAATAACATATTTATCTTTAGGTTCAATAACCTTTTTTGCTACTCCTAAAACCCTTATTCCTTGGTTACTCCATTCCAGATAACGCTTATTTATTCCATCCAACCTGACCGAATCCATTATATCGGTAGATTCTTCTTGTTCTACAAAGGCACAGGTTTCAAGAACGTGATTCAACGCTCCTTTAGTAATCATAATATAGCGATTGTTTTCTTCGACAATAACACTTAAGCGTTCGCGCGAAAAATCCAGAGGTATTTCACCTTGCCGTTTGACTGATGAAATATCTATTTTTTGAGAAGCTACTATGGTGTCATCCAAAGAATTATTCATTCCTACCTGTAGACTGGCATTAAGGTAAGCCAGTCGGAATACTTCATCTGATTTTTTACCCCCAACATTCACTGCTCCATCAAAACGCACATCACCTTCTGTCAATGTGCCGGTTTTATCAGTGCACAATGTGTCCATGCTGCCAAAATTTTCAATTGCATTTAACCTTCTGACAATAACGCCTTCCTTAGCCATATTATGTGAACCCTTTGAAAGGGTAATACTGACAATTGCCGGTAACATTTGTGGTGTTATGCCAACGGCCAAAGCAACAGAAAATAAAAGTGAATTAATTACCGGTTCCTGAAAATACACATTTATCGCAAAAATTGTAAGCGTCAAAACCAACATTATCTGTGTCAAAAGATAACCAAAGCGACGAACCCCGCGTTCGAAATCGGTTTCAGGCGGGCGCAGTTTCAATTGACCGGCAATCTGTCCGAACTCAGTATTTTCGCCGGTCGCTACCGCCAAAACTGTTGCAGTTCCATTGCGAACACTTGTACCCATAAAAACGCAATTTGTACGTTCTTCCGTACTGGAATCTTCAGGTAATATTCCTGGCTTCTTTTCGGCAGTCACTGATTCACCGGTTAAAATTGATTGGTTTACCGAAAAATCGTCGGCCTCCAAAACCAATCCATCTACAGAAATAAAACTTCCGGCGGAGAATTTGAGAATATCTCCCGGCACTACATTACGAGCTGGAATTTCCCCAAAAGTTCCATTGCGCAAAACAATTGACCGCATTTGCACCTTAGCTTGCAACTCTTCAACAGCGTTGCTGGCTCTGTATTCTTGCAGAAAGCTTAAAAGCGAACTAATGAAAATAATCGCCAAAATAATCGTAGCATCAGTCAAGTCACCTGTAACTGCGGATACTATAGTGGCAAAAATCAAAATAAGCATTATCGGATTTTTTAACTGGCTCAGAAAAAGCATTATTTTCGTAACTTTCTTTTGCTTTTTAATTGTATTTTCACCATATTCCTTTAATCTCTTTTCAGCTTCTTCGCTGGAAAGGCCAGAAATATCTGACTGCAGGTTTTGCATCAACTTTTCGGCAGAGATACTCCAATAGTTGCCAAAAACTTTTTCTTCCATAATATCCACCTCACATGCTATTGCATCTCTCTTACAATATCATTACTACCTGTCATCCTTTTAGAAACCGCATAACTATGCTTGGTTATTCTAGAAAATACCTTACTATCCTTCCAATATTTTGAGAGTTATTGAAATTATTTCTGTGACGTCGTTTTACTCAAAAACTAAAAATTATAAGACTAAATATCATTCAATTAAACTCTTACATGTTGTATAATGTAATTGTAGTTTATTATTTAATAATCACTCTTAATCACAGAAGTTTTTTACTATTATGTAAAAATATAATTAGCAAGGGAGGAATATTTTATGCCTAGTTTTGCAAACCCTTTTGAAGGACTCGCCGCTGACCGCAAACTTACACATTCAGAGTTAGTTCGCGCAATCCGTTTTTTAGTGGCAGCGGAGTACGAAGCAGTTCAGATGTATATCCAGTTAGCTGAATCCACGGACGATGAGTTGGCTAAAGCAGTATTAACTGACATCGCCGATGAGGAGAAGGTCCATGCGGGAGAATTTATGACTCTGCTAAAAACATTAGCTCCTGACGAAGATTCTTTTTACAAACAAGGTGAAACAGAAGTCGAAGATTTGAAAAAAACTTTAGCTCAACCTCAAGCCCCTAATGAAGACAAAGCACCGGCAGCTGAGGAGCCTTCCTTCACGGTTGGCAGTTTAATGGAACAAAAATAATTTATAAATAAGGGAGGTTATCTTATGGATTATCTAGATCGCACATCAGCCCCTCTATCTGATGCTGAATGGAATAAAATTGATGCAGCGGTAATATCTTCCGCCCGTGACATCCTGGTGTCACGTAAATTTTTGAATTTGCTTGGACCCCTAGGCCCTGGCGCCTATGATATTCCCTTTTCCGTTTACACAGGCAAAACATCGGTCGGCATTGATATGACAGGAGAAAGCGACACAACAATAATTGCCGCCGCTTCTCGCAAATCCGTACCTCTGCCTCTTCTTTATGCTGACTTTAAAATTTCCTGGCGCGACATAGAGACAGATCACAAAACAGGGCTTCCGGTTGATGCCAGCGCTGCAGCAATAGCGGCAGTTACTGTTGCCAGCCAGGAAGATGATTTGATTTTTAACGGCAACAAGGAGTTAGGCGTTGAGGGGTTATTCACTGCAACCGGCAGGTTAACCGCCAAGATCAGCAAATGGGATGAACCAGGCGCAGGCTTGGCAGATGTGTTGAAAGCTGTCAGTGCTCTGGCAGGTGCCAGCCACTATGGTCCTTATGCTTTAGTTTTAAGTCCGGCGTTATATGGCAAACTTGTTCGTGTTTATGCCAATACTGGTCTTTTGGAGCTTGATCATATCAAAGCTTTGATTTCCGGCGGTGTCTACTACTCAAATGTCATCAAAGGCGACAAGGCTGTTGTTATCGAACTTGGTTCAAAAAACTTTGATCTTGCTATTGGTCAGGACTTCACAGTTGGCTACTTAGGAACAGAAAAAATGAATCATATGTTCAGAGTCCTTGAAACGGCCGCTCTCCTGATTCGTCGCCCCTGTGCAATCTGCACACTTGAGTAAAATAACAAATACTTGTAGATAAACGTATAAAAGGTGCTATCTTGATTATTTATCAAGATAGCACCTTTGTTGTTTTTTAATCTAAATGTCAATTTGTCTTAGTTTGTTTTTCCCGGATAAGCTTTTAGTCCGGCCGCAAGAATGGAAATAGCTTTTTCCAAATCCTCGCTTTTCAAGACATAAGCAAGGCGTGCTTCATTTACGCCACAGCCTTCAGTATCATAAAACCCATTGCCTGGGGCAAACATTACTGTTTCTCCATCTACGTCAAAGTTTTCCAGCATCCAGATTGCAAATTTTTCGGCATCATCCACAGGCATTTTTACCATAACATAGAAAGCGCCTTTAGGATTGGAGGAAATAAGTCCCGGAATTTTTGCTAAAGCGCCGGCAATAGTATCCCGACGTTTTTTATATTCCTGATTTACCTCTTCCAAATAAGATTTTGGAGTCGTATATAGGGCTGCAGCACCAATTTGTTCTAAAGTCGGGCAGCATAACCTGGCTTGGCAGCATTTCATTATTTGTTTGCAAAATTCTTCATTTTTGCTTACCAAGCAACCAATACGCGCACCGCAGGCGCTGTAACGTTTTGATACAGAATCTACGATCACAAGATTTTGTTCCAACTCCGGCATTTGTCCAAAGCTTTTGTACTCGCCGTCATAAACAAATTCACGATACACTTCGTCAGATATAAGTGCCATGTCATGTTTAAGAATAAGGCGGGCAATCATTTGCATTTCTTCTTCCGTATACACAACACCCGTTGGATTTCCCGGGTTTGTCAAAAGAATTGCCTTTGTTTTAGGCGTTATATGTTTTTCAATTTCTTCTTCGCTTGGCAAATGATAGCCGGATTCAGCACTGGTAGGAACAGCATTAATTTTTACATTATAAGTCTTTGCGAAACTGTTGTAGTTAGCATAATATGGTTCAAAAACCATTAGTTCATCGCCCGGGTCGCAAAGCGCCATTACTGCGAAGAAGAGAGCTTCAGAACCGCCATTGGTAATGTAGATATTAGAAGTATTATATTCCATACCCCATTCTTTATAGTGTTTCTGTATGGCTTCCAGAAGTACAGTTTCCCCCTGGGAATTCCCATAGGCAACAACTTTCTCATCAAAGCTGCGTATACTGTCCATGAACTGTGTCGGCGTTTCTATATCCGGCTGCCCAATATTTAAGTGGTATACTTTTTTGCCTTTTGCTTTGGCAGCTGTAGCATAGGGCCCAAGTTTTCTGATTGGCGACGTTGTTAAAGCTTGTACACGTTTTGAAATATTCATTGATTAAATCCCCCCAGATAAAATAAATAAATAAACTTCTGTAGATAATAATTATAGCATAGACAATTACCATTTTATATTAATAAATAAAGTATACAATACACATAATGGCATTCATTTTCCCAGCATACTTAAGAAATCCTTCTATCTGTTGTCTGTTTATTCGCACATTGTGCCTTATCAGCTTCCAGAATATCTGGATTAGAAACTTCTATCACATCACTAATTTTAAATCGCTCTCGCTGCGGTCATACCCAACCATGTAGCCAAAAGGCCAAAAAGTACATTAGCCATAATATTATAAGCAGCCCACAGCAACTGAGAATCTTCAACCATTTTCAAGGTTTCGTAGCCAAAAGAAGAAAAAGTAGTCAAACCTCCTAGAAAGCCGACCGCCACTATAAGACGCCAATAAGGATTTGCTATTACCCTTTCCGTCACAAGCACCAGAAAAGCCCCTATTATAAAACAACCAACAACATTTACAATCAAAGTACCATAAGGAAAGTCACTGCCGAAGCGTTCTGCAGCCCAAGTAGAAACAAGATATCTTGTCGCTGCCCCAATACTACCTCCCAATGCTACCGCAAATAATTTCACCATAAATTACACTCCTGTTAATAAACTTATTTTCTTGGCATCTTCTTACCATATTTGACTACTTCTATATCATCCAATGTTACCATACCTTCCTGAACCGCTTCGTCTAAGAATGGCATTATTTTTGCTATATACTCCTCACTGTCAATTATCTCTATCGTTATGGGCAAATCACTCGATAGCTCGACAATCTTAGCCGTGTGTATACGACTGTTCGCTCCATAGCCCATTACGCCGCGAAAAACGGTTGCTCCCCCTAAGTCCAGCTCTTTTGCCTTCAGTACAATAGCCTCAAACAACATCTTTCCGTTCCAACGGTCTGATTCACCAATATAAATCCTTAATCTTTTAGCTGCACTAGCAATTTTCGGCATACAACTACCTCCATATTTTTTCACTGCATTTTAAAACGCTTAGCAGTAATTATTTTACCGCTGCAAAGAAATTTTGTCTCTCGCAAATTCCTCCTCTAACTATAATATAATAAAAAAGAGACTCCTACCAGCGCGTTACCGTTGGTAGGAGTCATTACTGCTTTTTCGCAGGATTATGGCGAACTCCATCGCCTATATTATTTCTCTAATTATAACAGCCAAATTTGATCATCGTCAAATTCTATATCATTATCTTTCCGCTTTGGCACAAAACTTTATTTTCAAGTAGCTTTGGGAAGCTCTAAAAAATTCTGATCACTTTAACAAAAATAAAGAACGTTTAAGACTCGAATAAATAAAAAAGCCGTGGAACAAATGAAGTGCACCCCAAATGTTAGACAAGATTTTCTAACATTTGGAGGTGCATTTTTTATGACAAAGTATTCAGATGAATTTAGATTGAAGGCTATCAATTTGGTTGAAGAAGGCTATTCTGTATTATCGGCTGCTAGAATGCTTGGAATTAAAGAAAAGATTCTTAGAAGATGGAATGCAAATTACCAGGCGGGTGGGCCTGAGCAGTTAGTTCGTAAAAATCGTTCCTATTCTCCCGAATTTAAAATGAGTGTTATTGAATATAAATGGGAACATGGGTTATCATTAATTCAAACAATAGCCCACTTTAAAATTCCAAGCGACAGTATCGTCATGCAATGGGAGCGGCAATACCGAGATGAAGGCTTTTCAGGGCTATTACCTAAGAAGAAAGGCAGGCCTGGTCAAATGCCTAAGAAAAAGGAAATTAAGCCTCCTAACTTAACACGGGAACAAGAACTTGAGGCAGAAATTGCTCAATTAAAGATGGAGAATGCCTATCTAAAAAAATTAAACGCCTTAGTTCAAGCGCGGAAGAAGCAAGAACAAATGAAAAAGTAGTTGTTGTTTCAGAACTAAGAGCGGAATATCCGCTTAAGGGATTATTAAGCATCGCAAAGCTTGCACGAAGCACTTATTACGCTGTTGTAAAAGTTTTAGAAAGGCCAAATAAATATGCCATTGTCAGAAATGAGATTAAGAATATATGTTCACAGAACTTCGGTCGTTACGGATATAGGCGTGTAACACTAGAATTACATAAGCTCGGATATATTACGAATCATAAAGTTGTAATGAAGCTAATGAAGGAAGAAAAACTGACCTGCAAGGTGCGCATGAAGAAGTATCGTTCATATCGCGGTGAGTGTGGCAAAATTGCACCAAATATAATTAACAGAAACTTTCGCACGGATCGTCCTAACCAGAAATGGACTACAGACATTACAGAATTTCATTTATTTGGTCGCAAACTATATTTGTCACCGATATTAGATATGTATAACGGAGAAATCATAAGTTATGAGCTTTCAGAAAGACCAGTCTTAGAACAAGTAATTATAATGTTGAAGAAAGCTATTGATAAAACCTTCAATGTTTCGGGTATTATTTTACACTCAGATCAAGGATGGCAGTACCAGCATTCATATTACCAAAAGATATTAAAAAATCACAGTATAATCCAAAGCATGTCCCGTAAAGGGAATTGCCTGGATAATAGCGTGATGGAAAATTTCTTTGGATTGTTAAAGTCAGAATTGTTATATTTGCGGGAGTTTAAATCCTGCGACGAATTCATAGAAGAAATACACAAATATATATATTATTACAACAACAATAGAATCAAGGCAAAACTAAAAGGAATGTCCCCGGTAGAATACCGTGAACATTCCCTATTAGTAGCCTAAATTATATGTCCAACATTTTGGGTGCAGAACACAAACACGACTACGCTTTTAATGGTGACCCTGGGGCGACTCGAACGCTCGACACACGGCTTAGAAGGCCGTTGCTCTATCCAGCTGAGCTACAGGGCCGTATGCAACTGGCAACATGAAAAAAATGGAGCGGGTGATGGGAATCGGACCCACGCGACTAGCTTGGAAGGCTAGGGCTCTACCATTGAGCTACACCCGCAATATGATTTGGTCGGAGCGGCAGGATTTGAACCTGCGACCCCCTCGTCCCAAGCGAGGTGCTCTACCAAACTGAGCCACGCCCCGAATCACAAAATAGATTATACCTAAATAAGCTTTTCTAGTCAAGTCTTTTTTCTTTTTATGCCTATTTTTACTTAGCAAAGCCTATTTACCGTCTACTTGCGTTTGCGTTTTGGAGACTTTCCTTGCATAAAAAAAAGCACTTCGAATGAAGTGCTTGATTTAGTGGTGGGCGGTGACGGGATCGAACCGCCGACATCCTGCTTGTAAGGCAGGCGCTCTCCCAGCTGAGCTAACCGCCCGGAATTGGTGACCGGTGGGGGAATCGAACCCCCGATACCGCCGTGAAAGGGCGATGTCTTAACCGCTTGACCAACCGGCCATTGGCTCCCCGAGTAGGACTCGAACCTACAACAACTCGGTTAACAGCCGAGTGCTCTACCGATTGAGCTATCGAGGAATTTTTGTGACTGGTAACGTCACAAGTGATATTATACGGGGATACCGTAATAATGTCAACACTTTTTTAAAAAAATCTCAGCCGCCGTTTTTAACTTTCACAACGACCTTTTTAACATAGGTTTTTTCGCTGCCGCTATTACATCCAGGACGATGTATTTCCCAAGGGAAAAATATGGCAATATCGCCCGCGTGCATATGCACAAAGTTTTCGTTATAAGCTCTTTCATAAAATAGCAGGTCCTGTTTCTCTGCATAATCTTCAACCACTTTATGTTCTTCAGTTAAAGGGCAGAAACCTATAATTTCTTTCCCCGAAACCAAAAATTGAACATCAATGTATTTAATATGCGACTCTGGCTTTTTATCCTCCATGGGTTCTGTTTCATAAGTATTTACACGTGCAAAGATGTCCCGTCCCTCTACTTCGTATTCACCATTTGGCAAGTCAGCAAAATTTGTATCTCTGACATAAGCCAAAGCTTTTCCAATGCGTAGGGACATATAAGGCAGCAAGTCATTGATTTTGGACAGATCAGTAAAAATCATTCGATTTACCTCCTTTCCAGAGTTATAGATTTTTATCTTCGACGCATATATCTAATATCCTTTATTTAATTATAATCTTTGACAAAAAGTTCACTATTAAGTTAAAATTGTAACGATTAATATTTGAAAGAGGTAAGAAATGAGTTATTTAAACGTTACCAATGTATCTCATTCTTTCGGTGGTCGCCAGATCCTGGAGGATGTATCTTTTAAACTGCTCCGTGGTGAGCATGTCGGCCTCGTTGGTGCTAACGGCGAAGGCAAATCAACCTTTCTGAACATTGTCACCGGACACCTTTTACCGGACGAAGGCAAAGTTGAGTGGCCTGGCCGTGTAACCGTAGGCTATCTGGACCAACAAAGCACGCTGCAAGCCGGTACGACCATTCGTGAAATCCTGAGAACTGCCTTCGATAAAATGTACGCAGAAGAGCAGCAGATGCTGGAACTTTACGACAAAATGGCTGATGCTACTCCTGAAGAACTAGACAAAATGATGATAACCGTTGGTGAAATCCAGTCAGAGTTAGAACACAGCGGTTTTTATTCACTTGATGCGAAAATAGAAGAAGTTGCCAATGGTCTTGGGTTAGGTGACATAGGCCTTGATCGTGACGTTGCAGATTTATCCGGCGGTCAGCGCAGCAAAGTCTTACTGACAAAACTTCTACTGCAGGATCCTTCAATTATGCTGCTCGATGAACCAACCAACTATCTTGACGAAGAACACATCGAATGGCTCACCAAGTTCCTGCAAAACTATGAGAACAGTTTCATTCTGATCTCTCATGACGTTGCTTTTATGAACAAAGTAGTTAACGTAATTTACCATTTGGAAAACTGTAGTTTAACCCGTTATACCGGTGATTATGATAAGTTCCTTGAGTTGTCTGCAATTTATAAGTCACAGCAAAACAGTGCTTATGAGCGCCAGCAGCAGGAAGTTGCCCAGTTAGAGGATTTCATAGCCCGCAACAAGGCAAGAATTTCCACAACCGGCCGTGCCAAAAGCCGCCAGAAAAAACTGGATAAAATGGACATTATCGAAAAACCAAGGGAAAAGATCAAACCGAACTTCAAGTTCAAAGAAGCGCGTACTCCTAGCCGTTTCATCGTAGAAGCGAAAGATCTCGTTCTTGGCTATGATACTCCGCTTACAAGACCGGTTTCTTTCTCCCTGGAACGCGGGCAAAAGATTGCCATCAAAGGCGTTAACGGTCTCGGCAAAACAACACTCCTAAAAACAATTCTCGGCCAAATTCAGCCACTAGCAGGCAAGGTTGAACTTGGTGAATTTCTGGTGCCAGGTTATTTTGAGCAGGAAGAACGCACAAAGAACGAAAATACTGCTTTGGAAGAAGTATGGGCTGAATATCCAGGCATGACCAACTATGAAATCCGTGCCGCTCTTGCAGCCTGTGGTTTAACCAATGAACATATAACGAGCAAAGTTTTCGTGCTCTCTGGCGGTGAAGCTGCGAAAGTACGTCTTTGTAAATTAATGTTAAAAGAAGTAAATTGGCTTGTTTTGGACGAACCGACCAACCATCTTGACGTCGATGCCAAAGAAGAATTAAAAAAAGCTCTCAAGGAATTCAAGGGCAGTGTCCTCTTGGTTTCCCATGAACCGGAATTTTATGAAGACTGGATAACCTCCGTAATGAATATCGAAGATTGGACAACTAAAGTTATATAATAAAAAATCCCAAGCGCAGGCTTGGGATTTTTTTATAATAAGTTTTTAAGTTTTGGGAAAATACGCAGTGCGTTATCATAAAAAAATGCTTGATGCCATTCTTCAGGAACAACTTTTTTCATCAGCGCAATATAATTTGGGATATTAACCAGCGGCCAATCACTGCCATATATCACTTTATCATACCTGTCAAAGTAATCCAGCCACATGCGTAAATAATCATAGTAAGCCTTATTCTTCAGATAAAATGTTTCTGCTTCGAAAATGCCAGAAGCTAACCCGGATAATTCCAGAAAAACATTCTCATTCTTCGCAGCAACTTCAACTGCGTCGACGATCCACGGATTGCCGCAGTGAGCAATAACAAAACGAACGTCCGGATAACGCACTGCTATTTCATCAACAGTAAGTGGATGTGCGTATTTCAAAATTGCCGTTGCATTTGAAGTATCGCCTGTATGGATGACCACCGGCAAATCATATTTTCTTGCCAACTCATACAGCGGATAATGAACACTGTCATAAACATAGACATGTCGATAGCCAGGATAAAGCTTAATACCTAAGCATTGAGGTGTATTAACATAACGTTCAAACTCAAGTGCGGTTTTTCCCGCATTATCTTGATTCAATTCATCGCTTTTCACACCACAGCAATATCCTATAGTCCGAGGCTGGTTGTATTGCTTATAATTAAACTTGCCCGCAAGATCAGGTACACGCGGTGTACTACCACCATAGACTGCTTCTTCACCTTCGGCATTACCCATGGCAATGGAAAACACCACGTCATTCTCAGTGCATGCCTCGAGATAATGCTCAGAGGTATTTTCATGCCCAGCTTGCTTAGCCGCCTCGTGAAATCCTTCAATATCATAAAAGTGCATATGAGCATCAATTATCTTCAATGTTAGCACCCTGTTTCTGTTCAATTTTTGTATGTATCCAGTCGAATTTTTCTTTTAATTCATTGCGGCATTTTTCCAGATTAGAAATAGTACACTGCATCACACCTTGGTCATAAGTTAGCCTTCGTCCATAGCTACTTAACGAAACAAGGCCGCCGTCAATATTAAACATAGCCTGATTCATAGAAAGATACCATTTATCTTCCTGGGCTAGCCTCTTACTGTCTATTTCGAGAATTAGTATATAATCAGCGCCTACAGTTCTGGCATCTTCCGCTATTTGTCCAAGATCATATTTTGTAGAATCATAAAGATCTGCATTATTTTCTAAAACAATGTAGCTAGGTAAAACTGTCCGATACTCATCGAGAATAAACCTCTTTATATTCGGTGTAAATGGACGCGATTGTATGTTTCTTGGTGCGCCTACTACAATGGCAACCAAAGGCTCCTTATTAGTTATTTTCTTATCCGGCTGCTCTTTCAATATTCCTGCTTCAATAGCTCTGTCGTAAGCTTCATAGTAGTTTTTCACAGCTAAATCGAAATAATAAGATACAGGGTGCTGATAGTCAGCGAAACGACTCGAAAGGTTGAACACTTTTTCTTTGCCAAACTGCTTAAAGCCGCCAACAAAAGTCTGAAGCCCTCCTGGAATAGGATCATGTGAGGTTTTAATGCGCAATAAATCGATCTTATCTCCATACGCCATTGCAAACGCAGAATTACCTATCGCTGGCGCACCAAAAGTTATTACAGGCACCTTTTCCTTAGGAATACCCATGCTCACTAGTCTTTCAGCGAATAAAGTTGCCGCGGCTCCCCCCAAGCTATGTCCAGTCAAAAGCAATACCGCATCGGGATCATCTCTTAGAATAGTTGCCATGTCTTTATTGATTCCAGCACCTGACACTTCAGGTTTTAAACAAAAGGCGGCATTAACATATTCATTAAAACCCCTGTGAACCGCTGGTACGGATGTATCTTTAACCTCCTGTGCTATTTCAGCAAACTCTTCCGGATTGGTACCACCGTAAGCAACTTTTGAAGTTGCGAAATTAACTTCCCAGTCCTTGAGCGAAGCACTGCCTCTGAAAGCCAACACAAACAACTTTTTCCCTTGTGTGATTGTTTTATTGTAGGCAAACGTAAAATTCGCTTCACGATTGCCATCATTAACCGTATATGGTTGAATAACAAAGCCATATTCTCCCAAATAGGAATACTCCGAAGCAATACCGTCAGGAACGTATGTCCCGGCGCATGTAGCAGCCGCCAGCGCAATCAGATGCGCCTCATCATATTCCTGCAATACTTTTTGTTTATTTATATTATCTTCGTCTCTTTCATCAGCAGCTACGATTATTGGGAATGCAACTAACAGCAGCAGCGTTATGACAAGCATAAAGCTTCTTTTCACATTGATACCCCCTTGATAAACCATTATACATTAATAAAAGGCGAAAAAAAAGAAGGAGCATTTTCTACGAAAATGCTCCCTCGATTTGTTCAGTAGTTATATTATTAAAATTAATTAATTACTATAATTACAGACGAACAACGTTTGCAGCTTGTTCACCGCGGTTGCCTTGGACAACATCAAATTCAACTGCTTGACCTTCTTCAAGGGTTTTGAAACCTTCAGATTGAATTGCGGAGAAGTGTACGAAAACATCGCCACCATCTTCACGTTCGATGAAACCATAACCTTTTTCTGCGTTGAACCATTTTACTTTGCCAGTCATATTTCTTGGCCTCCTAAAAATAAAAAATATTTCCGAAAAAAGTGCTACATGAAAACTCCGCTGCAACGTGCGTTAAAGTGTTCTCTGCAAGTCGGCCTTCTTTCTACCTGCTCATTATAGCATGGGGTCTTGACTTTGACAAGAAAAATAAAACATTATTTACACTTTTGGAAAAATTAAAAAATGCCATACACTTGCCCTTAATCAGTATTATTTTAAATTCTTTATCAGCAGTTCTTTCTCTGTTTTTTTCAACTTTTTGAGCTCATTTTCTCTTTTAAGAGCTGCAGATTTATCAGGCATCTCTTCAAAATAAACCATTTCAATCGGCAGTCTGCCCCTGGTATATTTTGCACCTTTACCGCTTTGATGTGCCGCAAGTCTTTGCTTAAGATCGTTTGTCCAGCCGGTGTACAGGGAACCGTCACCGCAACGCAGGACATATACGTATGAAGACAAGTTATTTGACAACCTCAACGGTTTCCATCTTTACTTCCTCAAGCGGGCGATCGCGGAAATCAGTTTGGGTTACACCGATTTTGCGCACAACATCCATTCCTTCAACGACACGGCCAAAAATTGCATGGTGTCCGTTAAGCCAAGGGGTTGGTGCCAACGTAATGAAGAATTGGCTGCCGCCGGTATTTGGGCCTGCATTAGCCATAGAGAAGTAGCCTTCGTCATCATGAGTCAAGCCTTCGCCGAATTCATCAGCAATCTTGTAACCAGGGCCACCCATACCAGTACCAGTAGGGTCTCCGCCTTGAATCATAAAACCATCAATAACGCGGTGGAAGATAATACCATCATAAAATTTCTTTTCAACTAATGAAATAAAATTCTCGGTAGTTTTAGGTGCTTTGTCCTCGAACATTTCTGCCACGAATTCACCCATATTTGTTTTGAATCTTATTTTTCTGTTTTCACTCATTACACTCTCTCCTAATCAAATCTTTTTAAAAAGCGCATTTTGTACGGCTGCTGACAACAGAGACATTCCAACGCCAATTGCTGCAGCCCAAGCCGGAAGCATATTCAGAGCCTGTGAATCGCCATGGAACCATGCTATAGCAAAACTAATAACAAGGAAGGAACCTTGTGCTGCCTGCAACCGCCGCGGCGAAATCCTGTTTCCGTCGTAATCACCTTTAAATTGGGTATACGCTGCCATAGAGATAGCCGGCAGGAGGAAAATAAAAACCACTGCCATGACATAAAGATATGTAACATTTATTGTTACTGGTGCTTTTGCAACATTTGACAAGGCAACTAAAGCAAAAGCAAAACCGCCCATATAAAGGCTTCGGAAATAGCCACGCGGCAGTCTGCTTTCAAGGACATAGGCAGCACCGGTTAAAGCAGGATACAGCCAATAACCATCCTTGCCCAACCAATACGCAAGCAACAAAATCAATACATTATCCCCAATTTTGTGTTTTGATCCAGAGGTCCTGTTTAAAAGACGCAAAATGAAAAGCAGCCACAAGAGAACCATAGCATTGCCGACGCCCAATAACAAGGATAAAATCAGCGCAACAACGCCGCCGATAATGCCGCCAAGTCTGCGGTCAGGATCAAGTTCCTGAGCTATTAACCAGGCAAATAAAACGTTTGCCGCAACGCTAAGCCCGAAATAGGCGCTTGTCTCCGAGTCAGCTCCCAACATGCTCTTGTAGACGGTTGCCACTACTGAAGTTAAAATAACCAGGATAATCGCAACTCTATTCAGCAGGTCGTAGAAATCGATGCTCCTGCCAAGACCGAAATACCCATCTCCATCAATGTTTACTTTCAGGAACTTATTGCTTTTTTTTGACATTTAGTTGGATCACCCTTCGCTCCAAAATTCCCTTGATTGTAAAATATTTGCAGTTTATTTCATACAAAGTTTTAAACTATTTTATGTCCGTCGTAAATTTCGCCACCGGCATTCGGCAACAAATTATAGCGTTCGGTCCACAAAGACTTATACTTTAATGCTTGTGCGTTAATATCGTCCAAATGATCGCCAGTCATTGTTTTCAAAATTTTGGCTGGAACTCCTGCTACCAATGAATTAGGAGGAATGACCGTTCCCTTAGTAACAACGGCACCAGCCGCTACAATACTGCCAGTCCCAATAACAACACCATCCAGCACAGTGGCATTCATACCAATAAGGCTGTGGTCTTCTATAGTACAGGCATGAAGTACTGCCCCATGACCTATAGTAACATAATCCCCCAGTATACATCCATAGTCATCCGAAACATGCAGTACGCTGTTATCTTGCACATTACTATATCTCCCTATTTCTATGCGGTTGATATCACCTCTAACAGTGCAATTAAACCAAACGCTGCTGAATTCCTTCATCTTTACAGAACCTATAATCGCAGCATCTTCTGCCGCCCAAGCTTTCTTATCAATTTCTGGCAAGATACCTTCAAAAGATTTAATCACTTTTACACACCTTCTTTTAATTTTTCGTTTCCTGCACAATTATTATTAAATAATTCCTCAATTATGTCAATGAATAACAATCTCTTTTAACTCGATACTTACCAAATTCCTTTATCACCCTGCGCCTTGACCTTGGTAAAATAAATGTGCAGTCCGGTAATAATCAGAACCAGACCGGTAAATACCAAAATATATTTAGTAGCCATAAAAGTTCCCATGAAGCCGCCGACAAGAGGGCCAACTACACCGCCGGATTGCTGTGCCGCCGTTACCAGGCCAAAAGCTTTGCCTCTTACAAGCGGATCTGTCGTCTTCACTATACCGGCATTTATATTAGGTGCCGTCCCTGCAAGAAAAAGTCCGAAAACAAACTGCACTAAACCAAACTGCCAGATGTCGCTGACGAAAGCTTGACACAAATTAGTCAAACCTGCGCAAACCATGACGAAAAACAGTGTCTTGGCAAAACCAACTTTTTGCCCAGTCTTTCCCCAGAAAGGCGCTGCTATAATGCCGGCAATTCCAGCCAGCGAAAATACTACGCCGGAAGCCTTGACCGCGCCGTCCATTCCACCCATCAATTCTTTGACATAAATGGTTAGAAGCGGCTGAATGATCAAAAGACAAGACTGTACCAAAAAGAAGAGTCCCATGATATATAAAAGTTTTTTATTATTTACTGCCAGGCGCAAATCGTCCAGAACACTTCTTTTGACTCTTGCTTTAGCCGCGCTGTCCACAATATCCTGGACATAGTAAATCACGGCGCCTGTTGCCAATGCTAAAGCTCCTGAAGCAACATAAAAAGAAAACCGCATTCCAAACCAGTCGCTGACATAGCCGCCAATTAACGGGCCTATGACGCCACCGCTTGCTACTGCAGCCTGCATCCAACCCATGCCCCAGCCAAGTTTTTCCGTTGGCAGCGTAGACGAGCAAAGTGCCATTGATGCAGGTACAAAACCACTGATAAAGCCGGTCAAAGCTCTTACAGCCAGAAGTTGGTATGGTGTTTGTGCCAAAGAAGAAAGCCAATAGCAGATGGCCAGCCCAAAACCCGCCCGTATCGCCATCTTTTTTTGTCCAACCCTGTCAGCCATAGCTCCCCAATATGGAGCCATAATTGCTGATCCCAAAAAAGTCACAGAAAAAATTGTACCTGCCCAGATATTGACTGAAGAAGTTGAGACTCCCAGTTCCTGCAGTAAATAGAGAGGGAGAAAAGGAACGACCATGGTATAGCTTGCACAAGTCAGGAATACTCCCGTCCACAAAACAAGTAAATTCCTTTTCCAATTGATGTTTCCTGAACTATTTACGCTTTTGTCTAAACTTCTTAGGGTCATTTTTTCATCTCCGTTAAACTAATCCTTACAATTATACCACTTCTTCATCAATCTTTTCAAAATTACCAAGAAAAGAATTTGTTTAGCTTTAACTATTATTTAGAAAATTGTCTATAAAATATTATTGAAGATGACACAAAAAGCGCTGTTCCCAAAACAAGCAGGCCCAGAATACTAGGCCAGACATAATACAAAGAATTACCCTTGAGCAATACATCAAAGGTGAAATCGACAAAATAGTGCATAGGAATAAGCATTCCTGTCCAACGCATCCACGGCTGCATCGCTTCGGTAGGCGTAAAAGTTCCTGACAAAAAAATCATTGGCATGAGAATGAACATCATCATCATAATGGCCTGCGGTAAATTTTTCGCCAGCAAAGCAATTTGTATACCCAGGCTTGACATGACAAAAATATAAAGTACCAGAACCAAATAGAATAAAAATATATTCCCCGCAAGCGGCAGTCCATAGAAACCCTTCATAATACCAACGAGGCCAACCATCGAGAGCGGCACAATCAGAAAAATATTGGGAATGATTTTGGACAGAAAAATCTCAAAGGAACGGGCAGGCGTTACCATCAACTGCTCTATGGTACCATATTCTTTTTCGCGGACCACGGCTGCTGCCGTCAACAAAAGCGAGACCATCGTAATTTTGCTGATAAAATCAACCAGTCCAGAAAACCATGCGTTCGTCCTATTCGGATTGTACTCGATCCTGGTATCGCTATTTATGTAAGGTATGCTCTGTTTAGTAATCGTGCCAAAACCTCTCTGTTCAATCAAATCTAAAGTATAATTTCCCGAGATCTGTGCTACATACATCACCGCAACAGTTGCGGATAGGGAGATGGTACCATCACTGATAACCTGAAATGTCGCCGGACTGTCAGCACTTATTTTTCTTGCAAAATCAGGTGGTATAATAATCGCCATACTCGCCTTGCCGCTGTCCAGGTAATCGACAACTTCCCGGTTAGAATGAACCACATCCAACAGGCGGAAATATGGTTCCTGAAAACGGTTTAAGAGCTCACGGCTGCTCGGTGATTGCGACTGATCATAAACCACATATGGATGATGGCTGATTTCCATAGACATGCCGTTGGAAGCAATAAAGGGCGAGATGGTAAAAGACCAGATCAGGATAAATAAGAGCATCTTATCACGCCACATCTGGATAAATTCTTTTTTGAGCAAAGCCAGAAGCCTATTCCACATTTAATTAACCTTCTTTCGAAAGCAAGCAATCGCCAAAAAATACAAAATGACTGCATAGATTAATAATGCGAGCAAGTCCGGCCAGATAATAGCAAAGGATGCCCCTTTTAAGTAAATGCCGCGCACTATATACATAAAATAGGTAGAAGGCAAAAAAGCACTAATGAATTGCCCCAATGCCGATTGACTCGTAACCGGTGCCAGAAACCCGGAATAAAAAAATGATGGCAGCATAGTAGTAAGAATCGTGATGAACATAGCCGCCAATTGGGACGAAGCAATTATTGAAATTAGCAAACCATAACCTACAGTACAGGTCAGGAACAATAACGCGCTTACTGTCAGTGCGAAAAAACTGCCGGTAAACCTCACCTCAAAAAATAAAACGCTTAACAAAAAAATCAACAAATATGCTACAAAAGAAATTGCGATATAAGGAACGGCCTTACCAATTACGACTTCCCAGCCTTTAACCGGTGAACAATATAAATTATAGATTGTGCCAACCTCTTTTTCGCGCACAACTACAAGTGCAGCTAATAAAGAGGGATAAAACATCAAAATTGTTGAAATCAGACCTGGCACAAGGAAATTTTTGCTCTCCAGTGTCGGATTATACCAGGAAATGGCTATTAACTCAGTGCTGGGCAGCGAAACATTTTGTCCATAGACACTTTTGTACCGTGAAAGCAATAAATTATTTGTCTGCTGATTAATTGCGCCAACATAACCGGTGATAACCTCGCTGCGGGATGGGAAAGAACCATCAACCGCAACTCTGACCGAGACAGGCTTGTTCCCAGCAAGCCTTTCCGAAAAATTCTCAGGAATTTCAATGCACAGACGAATCTTACCTCGTGCCATCAGTTCTTCTGCCTGCCCTTCCCTATCAAGCATACCGAATAGTTTAAAATACTCTGAATTAGTAAAAGAACTCACATACTCGCGGCTGGCGGCAGAGCGATCACGGTCATAAAAGGCAACAGGAATATTCTTGACATCAAGGGTCATGCCTTCACCCATAATAATGATAATCATCATAGGCACGACAAGCGCCAAACCCAAATAAAGAGGGTCACGCAAAAGTTCACGCGTCTCCTTGCCAATGATGGCAATTATTCGCTTAAACATGCTGCACCTCCTTATTTCCATTGCTTATGAGATCCATGAAGGTTTCTTCCATTGATAGATGGCTGCTTGTTACAGTAGAGCTGTCCAATCCCGCAGCAGCAAGAGTTTCTTTAAGCAGAATGATGTGTTTTTCCGCAGTCAGAGACCTTATATGCACATCCTGTCCGTACATAGTAGCGCTCGGAAAAAGGTTTTTAACCAGGGAGTAAGTTTTTCGAGGTTCAGGAGTGGTAATTATCAACAATTTTCCAAAAGCCTTAGTTGCCCTATGTTCAAGATTATCAGGGCTATCAAGAGCAACCAGCTTGCCTTCATCCATCAAAATTAACCGATCACAACGTTCTGCCTCGTCCATATAATGCGTAGAAACTAAAACAGTTTTCCCTAACTCGCGGGCCAACTGATAAATGATATTCCAAAAATCACGGCGGGCTACCGGATCAACACCGGAAGTTGGCTCATCAAGAAAGATTACCGGCGGTTCATGCAAGACAGCACAAATAAGTGACAACCTTTGTCTTATTCCCAAAGGCAGCTTGCCAGCCGGACGACCAGCCAAAGGCGCCAATCCTATGGTCTCAAGAAGCTTTTCATCGTTAACTCCGGAGACATTATAAAGTCCTTTATACAAGTCTATGTTTTCCCTTACCGTCAGGTCACGATAAAGAGAAAACTTCTGCGACATATAGCCGATACTATCCCAAACATTTTGCCGTTGTCCTGAAACATCGTAACCGGCTGTAACAATTTTACCTGCGCTTGGCGGCAAAAGCCCGCACATGCTTTTGATTAATGTTGTTTTGCCAGCCCCATTCGGTCCTAAAAGGCCGAAAACTTCGCCGCTATAAATATTGCAGCTAATGTCGCTGACTGCTTTGAAATCGCCGAACTGAATAGTAACATTTTCACAGTTAACAACACTTTCACGTGTTGAAACCGCCTTACCAACAAACGGCATAGCAGCCGAGAGTTTATTTTTACCGGTTAATTGTACAAATACATCATCCAGCGATGTCCTGACTTCCTCTATTTCTCCACAGCGAATGTCCGCCGCTTCCAAGTATTTTCTTGTCTTCTCACCCGATGTCAAGAGCCGCATTTTGATGTTTTGACCAAGCAGCTGCGAATCTGCAACACCTTCATATTGTTGCAGCAAAGTTAAAGCTTTATATTGTGGTTCAACAGAAAAACTTACCATTTTACCATCTAACAAAGTTTTCAGTTTCGCAGGCGCACCCTGCTTAATGATTTTACCTTCGTGCATAAGGGCTACACGATGACACCGGGAGGCTTCATCCATGTAGGAAGTACTCAAGATAACTGTCACATGCCGTTCTTCAACCAATTCAATAATTATTTGCCAAAATTCCTGACGCGATCTTGGATCGACACCTGTTGTTGGTTCATCAAGAAAAATAATGTCCGGTAAATGCACGAGCGTGCAAATCAAAGATAACTTTTGCCGCATGCCGCCTGAAAGATTTCTTGCCTGCCTGCCCAGAAAAGGCTCAAGTCTCGTCATATGCAGCATTTTTTTACTATTGGCAGCAAAAACATCAGCAGGAATCTGCCGCAAATCCCTGAAAAAATTAATATTTTCTTCAACTGACAAACTATCGTAAAGATTAAGTCCAATTCCCTGCGGCATATAACCAATTATATCTTTAATTTCATCTGCCTGCGTTAACGGATCAAAGCCTGCAACACTTATTGTGCCACAAGTTGCATCCGCTACCCCCGTCAGCATTTGAATAATACTGGTTTTGCCGGCGCCATCAGGTCCTATGAAACCGAATATCTCGCCCGGCATGATGTCAAAAGATAAGTCAGACACAGCTGTGGTCGGCGATTTCCCCTTATAAATTTTGGAAACATTTTTTGCTGAAATAATCGGCTGTATTTTTTCCGCAGTATTTGCCTCCGCTAATTTAATTTCATCCATGGCAAATCCTCTTTCCAACGCAAAATGACATCACCCGGCATGCCCGGTTTAAGAACTGATTCCTGGTTCTCCACAGCGACTTCTACCGCAAACACAAGTTTTACCCGTTCTTCCTTCGTTTCAACATTTTTGGGAGTAAACTGTGCCTGATCCGATATTTTCGTTACTTTGCCGACAAAATATTTGTCACGATAAGCATCAACATAAATATGCGCTTCACTGCCCAGACGAATTTTGCCTACCTGCTGCTCCGGTATATATATTTTCATATAAATGTTCTGAAGATCAATCACGACAAAAAGAGGAGAAACAGCATTAACAACCTGACCAACCTCCACTGGTCTGGTTATAATTGTACCGTCCACCGGTGACTGTACTTGTAATTCTTTTTGATTTGCTACCAGTTCAGCAAGCTTGCCACGATATGATTCGACGCTGGCCTTACTTGCCTCAAATTGTTTTTGCTTTATGTCTACCGCTATTATTGAAGATTGCGCTGCTGCCAGGTTGGCTTTTGCTGCTTCATGCAGTTGTATGACTGCATTAACATCTGCCATGCTGCTATCATAATCCAGTTTCTTACTATCAAATTCCCGCGCTGAAATTGCACCATCCTGATACAGCTTGAGATAACGCTGGTAATTGCTTTCAGCAATTTGTTTAACGGCTTTGGCCTTTTCCAGCTGTGCCTGCACATTTTCCGCCGAAGCCTTGGCAGACAAAATCATTGACTCAGAATTGCGCCTCGTATATTCGAGATCATACCTCGCCTCTTCATTTTGTAGCTGAGCCGCTTTCAAATTCTCCTGAGCGCTGGCAACTTGAGCCTGTATTTGTTCAGAATCCAGTATTGCAAGTATCTGCCCCTTTTTGACAGTATTGCCCTCATCCGCCAGCAATTTCAGAATACGTCCCTGTACACGCGACGAGACGCTCACCTCGCGTCCTTCAATTCTGCCTCCGGCCACCAAAAAACCATCAGGCACTTTATTGGCCTGCTGTCGCCAGAAAAACCAGCCGAGACCGATAATTATGATACCCATCAACACATATATTGCCTGTTTTGTTGTTATCTTCGGCATAATAAATTCACCCCAGACATTCAACCTATTGATTATCTAAATATTAACCACACCCAGCTTAATACACTGTAAACTTGCAGACAAAAAACCTCGTCTTTTAGTGGATAGCATTCTCTTTGTTCTGACAAAAATCCTCTATTTTCAGAAGATTTATCTATAAATAAATTTGTTTCACACAAAGTTAAAACTATTTAAAATAAAAAGAGGCGAAATACATAAATGTATTTCGCCTCTTGTAGTCTTAAAACATAGTACTCAATTTATTAACCGCTATTTAAGCATTTTCCTGACCATCAGAATCGATTGTATCTTCCGCCGCTTCGGAATTAAACAGTTTTCTTACGCTTTGCGAAGCAATCAACATAGCCAGAACAATCAAAGCAATTGCCATAATAAGCTGCAGCCCGTCTGTCAGGAAAGAGAATCCTCCTGTAGTCATGAATTTTTTAACGATACCGTAAATAGACATCAAAAGAGCTATGACAGTAGCGCAGAACATGAAGCACATAGGAATATAGAGCATCCTCCCCTCGCGGCCTGTAACCTTCAGGAAAACAGCCAATGCAATAAGAACAAGAGCTGAGCATAGCTGATTAGCCGCGCCAAATAACGGCCAGACATTCATATATCCGCCCAAACAGAGCAAGTAACCAAAGAACAAGGTTATCACAGTTGCAAAATACTTATTAGTCAAAAACCGCTGCGTGGAAGTCATTTTGGCAGGATCTGTCGTATCACCGGTAAAAAGTTCCTGGAAGCACATGCGCCCGATACGTCCTACAGAGTCGAGAGTGGTCAAAGCCAAAGCAGATACGCACATCGTAATGACACAGGTTGCTACATGTTTGGATAAGCCAAACATGGACAAGAAATTACCAACAGAAGCCGAGAAAATCTGGAAAGGAGTTCCTTTAGGCATCACGCCGCCGGTAGCTGCGGCACCGACAACTATAAGAGAGACAACTGCAAGAATTGTTTCAATCAACATAGAGCCATAACCAATAAATAGCATATCCTTCTCGTTGGATACTGTTTTGGAAGATGTCCCTGACGAAACCAGGCTATGAAAGCCGGAAACCGCACCGCAAGCAATGGTTATGAAAAGAATCGGGAACAATGGTTTGCCATTTACTTCAAACCCGTTAAAAGGTGCCAGTTCGATTGTCGGGTTAGTGAAAACTACCCCAATTACGCCGCTGGCAATCATTCCTAAAAGAAGAAAGGAGCTTAAATAATCACGTGGCTCCATCAAAAGCCACATTGGCATAACTGCAGCCATAAACATGTAAGCAAACACAACATAAATCCAGGTTGTTTTGTCAAAATACAGCGGATAAGCAATACCGGCCGTCAACATACCCAATATAAGAATGATACCAACTGCCAGTTTTGGTTTTTCAGTTAACGGATACTTTTTGAGAAATAATCCAAAAAGTATTGCCACGAAAATATAAAGCATGGAAATGGAAGCAGCTGCAGCATTAGGTGTTGCCTGAGAACCATTGGCGGAAAAACCGTTGAAAGTGCCGGCGACGATATCAGCAAAAGCGGCTGTAATTAAAAGAGTGAATAACCATGAAAATAGCAAGAACATGCGCTTTCCTGTTTTACCAATATACCTTTCAATAAGCATTCCCATTGACTTGCCTTCATTTTTTACAGAAGCATAAAGTGCTGTAAAATCCTGCACTGCGCCAAAAAAGATGCCGCCAACCATTAGCCACAGCATAACCGGTACCCATCCGAACATAGCCGCAATAATCGGGCCGGTAACAGGTCCGGCACCAGTTATTGAAGAGAATTGGTGAGCAAAAACAGTGAATTTTGACGATGGTACATAGTCGTTGCCATCTTCAAATAAATAAGCCGGTGTTTTAGCTTTCGGGTCTATTCCCCAAATTTTCGTTAACCAGCGGCCATAAATAAAGTAGCCGCTTAAACATACCAAAAGTGCAATTCCCAACAATGTCAAACCATTCATAATCAAACTACTCCCTTTCAGATTTTTGCTTGCCGGAAATGCCGCAATCATTTCTCAGTAAGTCCTTATTAACAGAATATCAAGCAGTCTTTCCCCCTACATTGCCGAGCCAAAAATAAAAACCTTCGTCCCCAATACGCCTTAGCGTAATTGAAGACGAAGGTTAAACCTCCGCGTTACCACTTCATTTGCCGATTACTCGACCAGCTCTGTCATATCGGGAAAAAATTCCGAATACGCTTCCTTTTAACGGTAGAAAACCGGACACTGCCTACTATAATTCAGCATGCTGCTCGCAGATGAGAAAAACAAAAACTTTACGCCAGCTCACACCAAACGTTGGCTCTCTGTAGAAAAGACCTTTTATTTCCATATTCTGTTCATAGCATTTTATATATTCTGTTAAAAGGCAGTATAACACTAGCACAATCACCCGTCAAGCATTTTGTAAACTTTTTTCAATAATAATAGAGTTTTATTCGCTAGCTGGGCCAATGTACTTGCCATCGACGAAATTTCCTTCTTCTTTTGTACCATCAGCATGAGTTAATACACCTTTACCGTTGTATTTGCTGTCTTTGAATTCTCCTTCGTAACAATCGCCATTAGCATACTTAAAGATGCCTTTACCCTGTAATCTGTTAGCAAAGAACTCGCCTTCGTACCTGTCACCGTTAGCAAATGTATAAACTCCTTTGCCCTGCAAATCGCGATTTACTACTTCACCAACATAGTGATCTCCATTTGCATATTTACGGTCAACCGTGTATACCTGATTTTTCTGCAAAGCAGGAGCAGCGCCTGCAGTCGCAGCAGCAACAGCTACGGGATTATTTTCACTATTACTCATATTGTTATTAATTATTGGAGCCGTTTCACCATTGCTGCCTTGATATTCACCAGGATAAAATTTTGCGGTGATATTAAAGACTTTTTCCTTCCCAGCTTGCATAATAACAAATTTAGCTGGCTTGGTTCGATCTGACTCTTCGAGCATCATACCATTCAAATATTTCTGCTTTTCTTTGCGCACCATAACATCATTAATGGAGAGCATTACATCGCCGGCTTTTATGCCAGCTTCTTCAAAGGCAGAATCTTTGGTTATCTCTCCAATTACATAGCCTTCGCCACTTTTTTTGTCAGTCGTGTCATAGCCAAAAAGGTATTTGCCATTAAAATACCTCTTTATTTCCCTCAAATAAGTATAATGGGTCATATAATCACCCACTTGATCTGATTCCCTCATCCCGTTCGGTCTTATTATTGTGCAAGTCTCGCTTAAGGATAAAAGAATATCATTGCCATTAGGAACAAAATTAAAAATCATACGATTTTCTCTTGTACCCGAGCCGAATAAGCCAATACTGACGGAATCAGAAGATAATAAAACAAGACTGTATGGATTAATTGTCTCAACCCTACTGGTAGGAATGTCCCGTGTGACATTAAATAACACCTTGTCAATTACCGGCTGCGCCTTAACATTGTTGATTACTATACTTGCGCTGGCCAGAACTTCAGAACAAAACATCATCAAAAATAAAAATCCTAATAAAACTTTTTTCATTAGCTTTTACCCCTCTCCAAGCTTTGCATGGCCAAGAAAACAAATGTCTTTAACCCAAATATAATAATATTAACTTTAACGCTAAATGTAAATAGCAAAATTTTCCAAATATTTGCTGGTTGCACACATAATCAGCATTGTATTTCATATTCCGTAAAAAACATATCACAAAAAATGATTGACAATATTTCTTAATAGTAATATATTACTTAACAATAAAGGTAAACCGAGGAATAAGAATAGTAAATATAGCTATTTATTTTCAGAGAGCTGCAGAGGCTGAAATTGCAGTAATAACGGCTGTATTGAATGGACTTATGAGGGTGGGAAGAAAAGCGTCTTGCGCCGAGTAATACCCAACGGGATCTCCGCCCGTTAACAAGGGAGCATATATGTCAGTATATGGAATAAGCGGGTGCTTTGCACCAAATTGAGTGGTACCGCAGAAGCTAATTAAGGCTTTTGTCTCAGTAAAAATACTGAGACAAAAGCCTTTTTATTTTCATTCTGTGAAAACAAATTTAAGTTGTTATCAAAAGAAAGGGGCATAAATATGTTGAAGAAAATCCCGCACAGACTATACCTTACAGAAGAGCAGATGCCAAAACAATGGTACAATCTCAGAGCAGACATGAAAGAAAAATGCGATCCCCTGCTCAACCCGTCAACAATGCAGCCAATTAAAGAAGCAGACCTCTATCCGGTTTTTTGTGAAAAATTAGCAGCCCAGGAAATGGACGATGATACAAGATATTTTGATATTCCCGAAGAAATACAGGACTTCTACAAGATGTATCGTCCCTCTCCGTTAATAAGAGCCTATAATCTGGAAAAAGCATTGGGAACACCTGCAAAAATTTATTACAAATTCGAAGGCAACAATACTTCTGGGAGCCATAAGCTAAATTCGGCAATCGCTCAGGTCTATTATGCCAAAGAGCAAGGTTTGACCAGCCTGACCACTGAAACCGGCGCAGGACAATGGGGCACAGCTTTGTCAGAAGCTTGCTCCTATTACAACATTCCGCTCACAGTGTATATGGTAAAGTGTTCCTATGATCAGAAACCTTTCAGAAAAATTGTCATGCAAACCTTCGGTGCTGACGTTATACCTAGTCCAAGCAACACAACGAATGTAGGCCGCAGCATTCTGGAAAAGGATCCTCTGACAGGCGGCAGTCTTGGCTGCGCTATCTCCGAGGCAATCGAGAAAGCAGTTACTACTCCTGGCTGCCGTTATGTTTTGGGTTCAGTCTTAAACCAAGTACTTCTCCATCAATCTATTATTGGGTTGGAATCAAAACAAGCAATGGAACTTATCGACGAATATCCCGATGTAGTCATAGGCTGTGCCGGCGGTGGTTCGAACCTCGGCGGTTTGATTGCCCCTTTCATGCAAGATAAGTTGCTTGGGAAAGCATCCCCGCGCATTGTGGCAGTGGAGCCTGCTTCCTGCCCTTCGCTTACGCGCGGACGTTATGCTTATGACTTCTGTGATACCGGCAAAGTAACGCCTCTGGCAAAAATGTATACGCTTGGCAGTGGTTTCATGCCTTCACCCAGCCATGCCGGCGGTCTGAGATATCATGGCATGTCACCAATTTTATCAAAACTATATCATGATGGTTACATGGAAGCAGTTTCTTACGAACAGACAAAAGTTTTCGAAGCTGCCGTTTTGTTCGCCAAGCAGGAAACTATCCTCCCTGCTCCTGAATCTGCCCATGCCATTCGTGGTGCAATTGACGAAGCGCTCAAATGCAAAGAATCAGGTGAAGCAAAAACTATTTTGTTTGGTTTGACCGGTACCGGTTATTTTGACATGACCGCCTATAACGCATTTAATGAAAAAACCATGACTGACTATATTCCGAGTGACGAGGATCTGGCAAAAAGTTTTGCCGGTTTACCACAAATCACCATTAACAAATAAAATAAGCAAAATGAACAAAAGACCATTTCACGCTGATAATTGCGCGAAATGGTCTTTTTTACAATAAAACATTTACCATATACCGATAATTTTTTGAACCAGCAAAGAAGCAATCGCAACAGCACCCCAACAGCAAACGCCAAGAAAAATAGGTTTAAAGCCATTTCGAATCAACTTTTTTAAATCTGTATTGAGGCCTATAGCAACCATGGCCATAACAATCATGTATTTACCGGCAACAACAAAAATATCGGATGCTGCGCCAAGGTTCAAAAAGGTATTCAGCACAGCCGTTACAAGAAACCAAAGGACAAACCAAGGGAAAACACTGGCAATGCTGAAACTTTCTCTAGTACTCTGCTCTTTTTTTGCATTACGTGCAGTAAAAACTGCCAACACTAAAGTTATAGGTACAATCATTAATGTTCTTGTCAGTTTCACTATTGTAGCATACGCAAGGGCCTTGTCATTGCCCACCATATTGCTCCAGGCTGCGCCGGCGGCAACAACCGAAGAAGTATCATTAATAGCCGTGCCTGCCCACATGCCAAAGCCAATATCGCTCATACCAAAAGCAGTCCCCAATGCGGGGAAAATAAATACCGCAATAATATTGAAGAGAAAAATAGTAGAAATCGCGTGTGCAACATCTGCATCTTTAGCTTTGATAACAGGCGCCGTCGCCGCAATCGCTGAACCGCCGCAAATAGAAGTGCCGACACCTATCAAGGTAGTCATCTTGTTATCAAGCCTCAGCATTTTCCCCACAAAATAGGCAGTAATAAAGGAAGCTGTAAGTGTACAGACTATAATAGATAATGATTCTGTTCCAACTTTCAATACGTGAAAAAGATTCATGCTGAAACCAAGAAGAATTATTGAATATTGCAGAATTTTTTTTGAAGTATATTTTACGCCGTCCTCAAAAACGACTTCTGCAAAAACATTGGTGAACAGGTTGGTGCTTAACACTTTAGGGAAAAGCATCGTTACCAGCATGCCAATAATAATTCCTATCACAGGGCTCCCTACAATTGGAAACATATTCCCCAAAAACCAGGATGGCATACCTAAAAGAAAACAAAGCATTATACCTGGCAAGATTTTTTTCATTTTGATCATCAGCACATATCCTCTCTCTCGTTAGCAACTCCTTTGATTTTACTTAAAGATTTTATTTTTGTAAAATACTATTATATAATATACATCATAGTATTTTACCTATAAGAGAGGGAACAAAAAAATGACTATACGACATTTAAGAGTATTTATTACGGTAGCGGACCTTGGCAGTATGACAGCCGCAGCTAATGTATTATTCATTTCTCAACCAACAGTCAGCCAGGCTATATCAGAATTAGAAACGCACTATGGCATAAAACTCTTTGAACGTCTAGCAAAACGCCTATACATAACTCAAAACGGCTCCCAACTTTTAAGCTATGCTCGTCATATAACAGCCTTGGTAGACGAAATGGAACAAGTTATCAAGAACCCTGAGGAAATAGGCAGTATGACGATTGGAGCCAGTCTTACCATTGGTGAATGTTTACTGCCAGCTCTTATAAGCACTTTTGCCAAAAAACACCCTCATTTTCAAGTTAACGCCATTATCAAAAACACTTTAGATATCGAAAACCTGATAGCGAAAAATACCGTTGACCTGGCAATTGTCGAAGGTTTAGTTCATTCTGCAGACATTATTACAGAGTCTTTTGAAAATGATGAGTTAGCCCTAGTCTGTGGCAAAGAGCATCCTTTACACAAGGTTAAAACCATCTCTCCTGATGAACTTGCTAATATTAATTTCATCGTAAGGGAAAAAGGAAGCGGAACGCGGGAATTATTCGAAAACGCTATGTCAGCGAACGAAATTAAGTGGCGGCCAGCATGGGAGTGTAATGGCTCTGATATCATTAAAAGTGCTGCCTTAAACAGCATTGGCGTAGGCGTTATATCCAAGCGGCTGGTTCAGCATGAGTTAGATAAAGGTTTACTGCATGCATTCCAAATTGAAGGAATTGAACTGAAAAGGAAGTTCAGCATTGCTTATCACAAAAACAAATACATTACCAAATCAATGAAAACATTCATTTCCTTATGCAAAAATTTATAGATATAAGTTCAAAAAAGCCAGCTGTCGTAACTTATGACAACTGGCTTTAGTACTTTTACGAATTGTCCTGAAGAAAGGGGAAAAATTTAATGTCTTCTTTTAGCATATGTCCAATAATAAAATCATCAAATATGAAAGAGAAAAAAGCAGACGGTTTTAATTTCCCGCTCAAATAAGCCTCCTTCATTCTTAGAGCATCAGCAATAATCAATTTATGTGCCTCGGAATGCTCTTTGGTGCCCGTAAATTTTGTACAGTTCAATATTTTTTCTTCACTATTAAAATGATAAACCACGTGATTCAAAAATTCATCTAATTTAGGCTCTATTTTTTCCTTAGCTTCTTCGGAAAAAACATCGAAAATTAATTGATTGCCAAAATTCACCAATTCACGGTGCTGTTTATCTATTTCCATATTACCGCTTTCCCATTCACTCTTCCATTCGATTTGTACCGTTGCCACCGGTAGTGCTTTATCCAAATCATCAGCATTAAAAACACGGTTTCTACCAGTCTCTTTAGCATGATACAAGGCGTCATCAACTCTTTTATACCAATTTAGGCGATTATCTTCTTTTCTTTTTTCAGCAACTCCAAAACTTGCGGTAACCTTGCCAACCGAAGGATGCGGAAAACTTTCAAGCGCGATACGGACTCTATCAGCTATTAAAACTGCATTCTTCGCATCTGTATCCGGCAATAGAACGACAAATTCTTCTCCGCCCGTTCTTATTACGCTATCTTTATCCCGCACCTCGGCTTTAACTATTTTCGCCACACGTTTTAGCACCTTGTCACCTACCAGATGCCCCCAATTATCGTTAACACTCTTGAAATGATCTATGTCCAGCAAAAGCATTGAAAGCGGCTTGTTATTACTTTCTGATTTATTCATTGCGTTGTCTATAATCCTTGTACCTGCTCTTCTTGTCAAACAGCCTGTCATAGGATCATGCATAGCTATTTCCTTCAGTTTTTCATTCTCAGCACGATAAAGCAAAAACAAAATAGTAAAAATACAAGCAGTTAAAGTAAGTGCTAATAATAAAGACGGCAATACAAACAGTCTTTTTACGCCTACGAAATAACCATTTTCGTTATTTGCATAAGGAACAGCATTAGGAGGAACAAGTGAAATGAGAAACCAAGCCCTGTCAGCACCCTTTATTGCAATATCTTCATCGGGTGTACCTATTAATTTAGTTCTTGCTTCAACATCAGGCTCTAGCATACGAAAGGTAAATAAACCCATCGGGCTGAAAAACTGGCCATTTTTTTCCGTCTTAATACGCAGCCATTCGTCTGGGTACTTATTAGCAAAAGTCTTCTGCTCTTTATCCGGATACATGAATACCCATTCATCATTGGTATCAGGACCAGCAAGCCAATAGCCATTCTCGTTAATGAGCTGCATATAATTTGAATCTTGGTTTGCACGTTTTATATTATCAATTACATAACGCCCATAATAATTAAAGATAACAACACCGGATTTAATCCCTTCCTGATTAAAAACAGGAAGTCCAAAACGCAGCGTGGGTTTAGCCGGATTTTCTATTTTGCCATTCTCAACATTTAAATCCAAAGAAGAACGATATATGTTTCTATCATTTAACCTTATAGTATCAGTAAAATACTGTCTGTCACTTTTATTTTGTAAGGACCTGTGGTCAACAATTGCCGCCCTTCCATCCTTAAAATTTATTCTTATCTTTTCATATCCTTTAGCATCTATATAACGAATTTGATCATATTTCTTCATCTTGCTGGCAAAAAGAAGCCATTCATTTTCTACGTCTTTTTCGTCTCCGTTACTATTAATATAATTTTTGAAAATCGCGTTCTCTGCCAAATACAGCAAGTCAGAAACACGTTCGCTCAATTCATTATTTATCAGTCTTTTCTGACCAGAAATAAATATCTCATTTTCTCTGGCTAAAGAAGCTCTGTCTGTATCAACATCACGTTTTTCAAAAACTGCATAAGCACAAACCAAAACAAAAAACGTTATCACAAAAGTAATAAATAATGTTTTTAAGTGCTTAAATATTTGCATTACAGAGCTTTCTCTATTATCCATATTCTATTCCCCGCTTGTTTACTTGCTTTTTACTTATTTACTTTTGAAACATTCGCCACCGTCTTGTTTTTCCCTTCTTGTCACCTTGCTAGAACAAGCATTTTTACCAAATATGCAAAGATTCTACCAAAAAATCAAATTCAGCGTACAGAAAACAAAAACACCACTTTGTCAGTGGTGTTTTTGTTTAACTATTTTTTAACAATTATGCTGCAATTTTTTCTAGAAACATGGGCATGGCTCAACCCTTATATGTTCAATGATCTTATCTTTGCTCTTTGCCGCTGCAGCCCTACCTTCTTTAGGCCTTGCATGGTCATAACTATATTTTCTTGGATTAAAGGGCTTGTTGCGACAATCTTTTAGGATTTCCAACGCGGTTTCCGGTTCATAATATGAAAACGGCAAAATTTCAAAAGCACTTTTTAATAGTTCGCAAACTTTCATTTCCAATTTATCCTGGCTTAAGAAAAGCTTCTCGCCGCATTCTTTTATCAGCCCGATATGATATGTACAAACGTTGACCTCATCATATTTGCAAACATGCTCATTTTCACAGCAACCGGAAAGTTGAACGGCCATAGACGATACTATAGCCTCAAGTGCATCCTCATACCGTTCATTTGCCATATATCGTATAGCTAAATATGATGCACTTGTCTCCAGAGAATGCCAATCTTTCATCTTACCGTATGTGAGAAATTCTTCTTCAATTTCTGCTATACTTTTATCCTTCATCCTTTTTTCAGCCATAATACCATCCTCCTTTATCGGCTGCTTAACATTATAAAAAACTCTTAATCTATTTATAGTGCTTTACATCATTTTTTAGTTATCTTCGATAAATATTTGAAATCTCCTGCAAAATTTCAATTTATTCTAATTATTTAGAATAAATTGAAAAATTATCAAACCTTCTTTATTCTACATGCTTAACTTTAAAAGCAGCTTGCTTTAAATCAGATCAATTGATAATACATATAAAAAAGACACTACAGTTTTATCCGTAGTGTCTTTAAGTTTCCTAAAAGTCAAGCGCTGAGCCAGCTTCGATAATTTCAATATGGTGCGGTTGGTGGGATTTGAACCCACACGGGTCTCCCCGCCACCCCCTCAAGATGGTGCGTCTGCCGTTCCGCCACAACCGCATAGAGAGAAGTCTTTGTCACAGTATAAAATTGGTGCGGTCGAGAGGATTTGAACCTCCACGGGGTTGCCCCCACTAGCTCCTGAGGCTAGCGCGTCTGCCGTTCCGCCACGACCGCGCATCATGTACCGGCAACGCTAATATGATAGCATATCACACATATCACGTCAATAGTTATCAATACGATTTTTATACAATTTATAATATTGTCCCCGATCATACAAAACCTTACGAACATATTCACGGGTATCTACATAAGGAATGGCTTCTACAGTGCCAAAATCTGTATCCCAGTTGAATTCTTCCATCCAATTTTTGGTATTGCCGCGCCCTGCATTATATGCTGTCAACATCAGCACACGATTGTGCCCGAATTCATATTCCAGTTCACTCAGATACCAGCAACCCATACGGATATTAGTTTCAGCTTCGGCGAGCTTTGCCATTTGAAAATTTTGCATGCCCATTTCACCGGCAATCCATTCACCAGTCTGCGGCATTATCTGCATAAGTCCCACAGCCCCAGGTTTAGATTTAGCATCTATCCTAAACCCACTTTCGTTTTTGATGACAGCTGCTACCAAAAATGGATCTAACTTGTTTTTCTTGCTATACTCAATAATTTCTTCCTGATACGGCCACAAATATACGAACCGCATCTGAACTTCATCAGACCGCCAAATTTGCCAGGCTGCAAAGACCAGGCAGACAAAAAGCGCCCAATAAAACCAACGCCTGCTCTTCTTCTTTCTTCGCAAGCCTATCCCTCCGCTATTTAACTGCCTTTTCCCAGGCAGCAATTACTTGTTTTTCTGTTTCTTTCCAGGCACCGCTATTATCAATGATCAGCGTAGCATGCTTTTTCTTTTCGTCTATAGACATTTGCGCGTCTATTCTTGCTCGCACAGCTTCGGCCGTCATACCGCTGCGCTCCATCGTACGCATAATTTGCTTCTCGACAGGCAAAACCACCAGCCAGACTTCATCGACCTTTTGATGCCAGCCGCATTCAATAAGAAGCGGCATATCAAGGATTGCGGCACGCTCACCGGCTTCCCTGCATTCGTTCAAAAATTTATCAATTTCCTGCCAGACGTAGGTATGAATTATCTCTTCAAGTATCCTTAAAGCCTCTTTATCATTAAAAACAATTTCCGCTAAAGCTGCCTTGTTGAGCTTGCCATAGGCATCAACAATCTGATGGCCGAAGGCTTCAACCACTTTATGAAAGCCTTCAGTTCCCGGTAAAACAGCATTTTTTGCCGCTTCATCAGCATCAAAAACCCGTGCTCCCAAGGTTCTTAGTTTGGAAGCAACAGAAGTCTTACCTGAGCCTATACCACCTGTCAATCCAATTATCCTCATAATAACACCCCTTAGTGTTGGCAGTCGGGACAGTAAGTTGTTCCACGTCCTGCTACTCTGGTGTTGATTAACGCTGCCCCGCAATTTTTGCAAGGTTTGCCCTTACGTCCATAGACTAGCAGATGGTCTTGATTCCTACCTTGATTACCATTGCCGTCTTTATAATTGCGGAAGGTCGTTCCATGATTTTTGATGCCCTGCTTGATTACTTTGTTAATTGCTTTTATTAACTTTTCAATTTCTTTATCATTAAGTGAGTCTCCCGGGCGCTGTGGCAATATACCTGCAACGGCCAGTGCTTCGTCAGCATAAATATTACCCAAACCGGCAATAACTCCCTGATCCAGGATAATACCCTTTATCGAGGCTTTGCGTTTTTTCAGTATTTCCTGCAAATAAGTAACATTAAATTCCTTAGTGCCTGGTTCCGGCCCCAGATTGTCAAAACCCGGCAACCTTACATCATCATTAATCACTAAATGCAAGGTACCAAATGTTCTTATGTCGCAGAACCATAGCGTTTTACCACCGGTCAGTTCAAATTTTATCTTGGCATATTCAGGTTCTTCGTCTTCGCTGTCCGTAACTATCAGTGCGCCGGTCATTCTCAAATGAGCAATCAATTTGATATTCGTTCCAAACTCAAAAGTTAAATATTTACCTTTTCGTTTTAAGTCGCAGATACATTGTCCAACTAAAATATCGGCAAAAGCTTCCGGCGATGGATGTTTGATCATACGCGGCAGTCTTATCTCTACACGCTTAATTATTTTGTTTAATATGTGAGGCGTCAGCGTTTTCCTGACTTGTTCTATTTCTGGTAATTCCGGCATCTATATTTCTCCTTACTTTGTTTCTGCCCAATTCTTTCCATACGCAACATCAGCCAAAAGCGGTACAGACAAATCAACAGTTCTTTCCATAATATTTTTTACTAACTCAGCAACTTGTTCCTTTTCATGAGCACAAACTTCCAAAACTAATTCATCATGGACCTGTAAAAGTATGCGGCTTTTGAAATTACCTTCCGCCAAAGCATTCTGCACTTTTATCATCGCCAGCTTAATAACATCAGCTGCCGTACCTTGTATCGGGGTATTAATCGCCGTACGCTCCGCAAAACTACGTAAGTTAAAATTGTTATTATTGATGTCCGGCAAATAACGGCGTCTGCCGAACAAGGTTGACACGTAGCCGTCTTTTTTTGCTTTTATTACCATGTCTTCCATATACTTCTTAACGCCTGTATAGCGTTTAAAATAGTTTTCAATATACTGGCCTGCTTCATTACGGCTTATACCAAGCTGTTTACTAAGGCCATAGTCACTTATGCCATAGACGATACCAAAATTAACCGCTTTGGCCCGTGAACGCATTTCTGAAGATACTTCATCCAAAGGTAAGCCAAATACTTCTGCCGCTGTCCTGGCGTGAACATCCTGCCCTTTGGCAAATGAATCAAGGAGAAGCTGGTCTTGCGCAATATGTGCCAAAATCCTGAGCTCCACCTGTGAATAGTCGCAGGACATAAGCAAATCATACCCATCTCCAGGTACAAACATGGCTCGCATCCGTTTGCCGATTTCGGTACGCACCGGAATATTCTGCAGGTTAGGTTCTGTGCTGGAAAGTCTTCCCGTCACAGTTACCGTTTGCTGAAAATGCGTATGAATACGTTTGGTTACTGGATTTATCAATGGCTTCAAACCTTCAAGATAAGTAGAATATAATTTCGACAATTGGCGATGCTGCAAAATAGTGCCAACTAAAGGATGCTGTGAAGCCAGCTCTTCCAGAACACTTACATCCGTTGAATAACCTGTTTTTGTCTTTTTAACAGCAGGCAATCCTAACTTTTCAAAAAGCAATACGCCAAGCTGTTTAGGCGATTTTAAATTGAATTCCTCACCGGCCTGTTCATAGGCTAAAAGCTCCAGTTCATCAAGTTTCAACCGGAATTCCTCAGTAATATCGGCCAGCATTTTTTCGTCAACAGCAATACCTACAAGTTCCATAGCTGCAAGAACAGGTATCAGTGGCAGCTCAATTTCCTGATATAATTTCACCAATTCTTTTTCTTCCAGGTATTCTGATAACAACACATCAAGTTCTTCCAGATCCTGTATTGTGCCGCCGTCATTTTTCACAAGATAGCGGTCAGTCAGGGCTTTTAAACTATAAGAATTTTCACCCGGCTCCACGAGGTAGGCAGCCAAAGAACAGTCTCCGGCAATGCCAGTAACCTTAACATTATTTGCCATGCAAGCCTTGATTATATCTTTACCATCACAGACAACTTTTTTCTGTGATGCATCAGCCAGCCAGGTATAAACCTCAGGCCAAGCCTCACTAGCTGAAGGGATAGTATATATTGTCTGCTTATATAGCAATGATAAATCACTCAGTTTTAACTTTGGAAGCTTCCCTGCTGTCTCAGCTAACAGGCAAGTTTTCTTACCTTCTGCCTTAATCGAGGAAAACAGTGCCTTGGCCTGTTCGCTAGTCATTATAGCTTTCTGCGGGTATCTTTCAACCTGCTCCACAACTTCTTCGCCAAACAAATCAAAGGTTGCCGGTGCTTCATCACCTAGAACCAAAGCGAAACGTTCCCAAAGATTTCGGAATTCCAATTCCTTCATCAGTGTCTTGGCTTCTGCCTTCATGCTTTTCAATTCGTGCTTGCTTAAGTCAAGATCAACTGGTACCTCAGTAAAGATCGTGGCCAGCTCTTTCGATAAGAGTGCTTGTTCCTTATTATTGGACAATTTCTCTTTCAGACTTTTGCCGGAGATTTCATCAATATGTTCTAAAACATTTTCTACAGACTGATATTCACAAATCAGCTTCATCGCCGTTTTAGGGCCAACTCCCGGCACACCAGGGATGTTATCAGATGTATCGCCCATCAAGCCTTTAAGATCAATGAGTTGTATCGGCTTCAAACCCTCATAATTAGCCTTGAATTCTTCGACATCAAATTCCTGAATATCTGTAATTCCGCGTTTTGTATAAAATACTTTGACATTGTCGTCCAAAAGCTGTAGTTCATCTCTGTCACCAGTGACAATGATTACTTCAGCCTCGCCGGCTGTATGTTTTGCAAAAGTACCAATGATATCGTCTGCTTCGTAGCCATCCATTTCAAGCACGCTGATATTCATAGCTTCCAACAATTGTCGAGCAATCGGGAATTGCTCAGAAAGCTCACACGGTGTTTCTTTGCGTTGGGCTTTGTAGCCTTCAAACATTTCTGTTCGGAAAGTCACTCGTGATTTATCGAAAGCAACAACAACCCATTTTGGTTTAACGTCGCTTATAACCCTCAACAGCATGTTGCAAAAACCATAAACAGCACCCGTGTTAAGGCCTTTTTTCGTCATAAGAGGCGGCAAAGCAAAAAATGCTCTATGAATAAGGCTGCTGCCGTCTACTACTAAAAATTTTTCTGCCACGTTTTCACCGCTTTCTCACTAAGTTTTAACATCTAATTATATCATAGGTAATAAAAAAACCTGCTATTGAATTTAAAAATTCAATAGCAGGCTCGTAAAATTGGCTTACATAGATTCTTTAATTGCTTCGGACATTCTTCTGATGCCTTCTACAATTTTTTCATCAGGCATATTGGAATAGTTGATACGCATGTTACGGTCTGTTTTGCCATTCGGGAAGAAGGCATCGCCTGTAACACCGGCAACATTCTTTTCAATACACTTCATGAATACTTGCGCAGCACTAACGCCTTGCGGGAAAGTTAGCCACAGGAACAAACCACCTTCCGGATGCGTCCATTTCACGCCTTCCGGCATCATTTTTTCCATGCTCTCAATAATTACATCCCGACGGTGCTTATACAAAGCTTTAATCTGTTCAACGTGGGCGTCGAGGTCATAGTTCTCGATATAGGCATCAGCCAAGCCCTGGTCGAAATTAGAAGTATGCAAATCCGCGCTTTGTTTTATTTTCACGAACTCAGATACTACATCCGGCACTGCAGCAACCCAGCCAAGGCGCAGGCCTGGGCAGAATATTTTGGAGAAGGTGCCAAGGAACATTACTAAACCTTTGGTATCCATTGATTTCAAGGAAGGCAGAATTTCTCCTTCGAAACGTAATTCGCCATACGGATTATCTTCGAGTACAGGCAGGTTGTGTTTGTTAACGACTTCCATGAATTTCGTGCGGCGCTCCATACTCCAGGTGCGGCCAGTAGGATTTTGGAAATCAGGAATTACATAAATGAATTTGCAGCGATCGGTAGTTGAGAGAATCTTATCCAATTCTTCAGGGATCAAACCGCCGTCATCAGTAGGAACTTCGACAAAATTAGGTTCATAAGCGTTGAAGGCATTCAAAGCGCCTAGATAAGATGGGCTTTCACAAAGCACAATATCTCCCGGATCCAAGAATAATTTACCGGCAAAATCAAGACACTGTTGGGAACCAGTGGTAATCAAAATTTCGTCTGGGCTTACTTTTGTGTTATATTTTGCCAACATGCGGTCAGCAATTTTCTTGCGCAAAGATGGGCGTCCTTCAGTTGTTGCATATTGCAGCAGTTGTCTGCCTTCACTTTTTAAAACATCTGCAGATACTTTAGCAAGTTCTTCCACAGGGAAGAGCTCTGGCGCAGGCAGACCGCCGGCAAACGAAATAATTTCCGGTTTTTGGGTCAACTTCAAAAGTTCACGAATTTCGGATGCTTGCATCCTTTCCATACGTTTAGAAAATTTCATAGTCATTCTTTTACCCCCAACCATTAAAAATAAGAAGTCTCAAACTGTACGTTCAATCTATAAATATGCAAATGTACAATTAACAAAAAGAATTTTATCACCGTTTCAATACACTGTCAAGAATGTAAACCTTTGCCAATACTTTTTATGTAAAATGTACATTTGTATTTGAAAGAGGAACCTTTGGGAGGTTCCTCTTCAAAAATAGTAAATTTATATAACTATTAAAACAATCATTGAAATTATCCTTCTCTGCAGCGCATATTCGATGCAACAATATGCATCAAAGCACTTGAAAAACAACAGAATTGTTCAAAAAATAATACAAATTTAATCGAATTTACCAAAAATCTCCGCAAAATTAATGCCGGCAATACTTTTAGCTTTGTACATTTTGCCGATTTTTTCTTCGCCTTCCCTTAAATGTTGAGAAGTAATGCCATGACGTATAGACAACCAAGCTTCAACAAAAGCTGCCAAATGGTCGCACCCTTTTAAGACAGACCCATCAACAGCATAATATTTATTTTCATTATATTTTTCGCTGATCTCTTCCGGACTGTCAAGAAATTTAACGTTTCCATTGATAACAACCCTGTCCGCAAACTCATTTTCAGCAAAATAAAGGATTTCTTTATGCCATTCACTCGGCAGCAAAGGTAATATCTTCTCCGCAATCTGTCTTTTTTCAATATCTTTTATTAATTCATCAAGGCCTTCAACAGACCTTTTAATCGGCGAAATGATATCTCTGGTCAAAACTTCCGGCAAATCATGGAATAAGCCGCAAAGGAAATCATTGACTGCGCGTTTAGGACAGGCGTCCAAACGCAAAGCAGAAAAATATCCCAATATAGCTACTATAATCATATGCCCCATGACAGATGTCTCCGGTACTCTTGGGGATTGTGCCCATCTTTTCTGAAACCGCAGCTGTCCGACAAGATCAACGAATTTACGTGTTTTGCCTCCCAGTGATATTTTCTGTACACCCGCCAGATCATAATGCTCTTCGATTTCATTGGCAATAGCAACTTTCGTTGCCTCAACATCATAAATACCTTGATTGAGATGGTACACTATACGGAATTCCCACTCTGTCGCAAGGTAGTGTGCAGCCTTTAAAAGTTTTTTCTCCTTAAGATAAATATTAGTGTCAAAATAATTCTTCATCCTGCCCAGAAAATCCTGATCAATATCAGGCACCTTCCGCTCCAGTTCACTGTAAACCCAATTATTTAGTTTGTCACCGTGTACACGCATCAGTTCGTGAAAAACCGGTGGTTTGATATCAGTCAGAATAATTCTGTGTAAGAATTCAAAAATACCACCTTCTACCAGAACCTGCCAATTCAGTTTGGCGCCATGGTCCTGTTCTTCATAGCGTGATAACACATACAGAATAACCATTTTGTGGGCTTGTTTGTCAAGTTCAGTAAACCCCTGCGGTCTTATGTGGTCATTCCAGCGTTGGATATGTGCTGCTTCGTAAAGCACTTCAATAAAATTCTTACTTAAAATCATTATGTCCTCCTTCTATTTCGGCGGATACAAAAGATAAGGCTGTACCTTTTCCGCAAAATATGCATTTTCTCTATCCCAGCGCTTAAAGATGTCCTCCAATGTTATTTCTGCATAACGCAAAGAGCTCTCACCTAAGGCAATGTCTATTTTGTAACCATCAGAACTTCTTTTGGGGAATAAGTCTCTTTGGGGATAATCTTTCATCAACAATCTAACCATCTGTGCACCTACGTGAGCTGGTTGAAAGCTTCTTTTATCAGTTATATGTATTTGCACGCCCTGACAAAGTTCACCGGCATACATTCCATAATTTGGTATGAAAGCTATTGGTCTGAAAATAACACCTGGCATTTCCAGCGCATTAAGTTTAGCCGCAAAAGCCAGCTTATCAAGCCAAGGTGTTCCCACATATTCGAAAGGTTTGGTTGTACCTATGCCTACCGAAATATTCATATCTCCGACTATACCTGTTGCGGCATAGCAAAACGCACTTGTTTCTGTTGGAATATTAGGTGAAGTAGCAACCCAAGGCAGCCCTGTTTGTTCAAAAAACATCTCTTTTGTCCAATTTTTCATTGGTATTACCTGCAAATCAGCACCTATCTTGTATTCCTTATTGATGAAACGTGCATACTCACCTACAGTAAGACCATGACGAAGCGGCACATTATACAAGCCAATGAAAGACTCAAAGCCATTTTTCAACGTAGGGCCCTCGTAGTCACCGCCCAAAGGATTGGGCCTGTCAAAAACCACAAACTTTTTACCTTCCTTAGCACAGGCCTCCATCGCATATGCCATAGTAGAAACATAAGTATAATGGCGGGTGCCAACATCCTGGATATCGAAAGCCAATACATCTATATCAGCAAGCATAGCTTTGGTCGGTCTTCTCGTATCTCCGTAAAGGCTGCGGACTTCAATACCCTCATATTTATCATTTTTCACATCATCCCCGGCTGTTACCGCGCCAAAAAGGCCGTGTTCCGGCACAAAAACCGCTTGCAGCTGTACCTTACTTCTTAGTATGTCTACTGAGCTCTTCAGATTACGATCAACACCAGTTTGATTAGTAATAAGTCCAACCCTTTTACCGGCAAAAATCCCGGCATAGTCGTCAATTCGTTCAATACCCAAAACAACCATATCTTTGTTGTTTTTAGCCTCTGCCTTCTGCAGTGGCGCAATAACTATGGTCAACAAACAAAAAAATAAAAATACAATATTTCTCGATCTCATTCTCTATCCCCTTATATTTGTGTTTTACTAAACTGCAAAATCCCGATTGTGAAGGATACCGCTTCAAATTTCATCTATCGCAGAGGTTTCATACTGCAAATGCCTCTGCTGCCATTTTTTAACTACCTCAGTCAGCGCTTCCTCGGAATTTTCCACAGTTCCATCCTGTACCCGTTTCAGAAGAATTTGCATTAATTGCGGTAAACTTTCCTTGCCGCCTATGATTTCCGCTATCTGTTTGCCACTAAGCAGTAAATCACTGGTGTGAACAGGCATATCGGCAGCCAAACGCAGGAGTTCTTCATTATACATGCGCATGGTAATAATTTCCTGTTCATGTGCATTTGTTGCCGCCAGATCAGCAAGACAAACTGAGGACAGCTGGGCAAAAGCTTCCTGCATATCCTTATTCCAACGAAAAGCTCCTGATAAAGCCGCCTTTCGCAGCCAGCGCTTGGTGCCAAGCTCGTCTTTACCAACACGGAAGCCTAACTGCATGTGATTTGCTATCAGCCACACTACCCGTTTCACAAAATTAGCCGAAAACTGAAAACGCTTTAGTATTTTTTCAGCCATACGCGCACTGAGTTCTTCATGCCCATAGTCAGTCGGATTGCCTTCAGCATCAAATCCGCGCACAGATGGCTGTCCTTTGCCTATATCGTGCAGCAGCAGAGCCCATCTTACCTCCAGGCTTTTTTCTCCAAACGATACCGCTTTCAAAGTATGGTTCCATACGTCGTAGCTATGAAAATTAGGATTTTGAGGTACCCCGACAATCGCAGCTAATTCAGGTAAAATAGGTATTTGAATTTCTTTGCCTTCCTGCCGATTACGGCACGACTGCGCAGCCAGACCACTCTTAACCAAAGCGTCCAGCCCGAGGTTTACGAATTCACCTTTCATCAGCTTATTAATTTCCGCGCGAACCCGTTCCATGGACAAACCGCTGACTCTTGGCAATTGTTCAGTAATAGCAGCAAATACTTCCGCATCACAGGTTACACCCAACTGAGATATGAAACGGCAGGCGCGAAACATTCTGAGCGCGTCTTCAGCAAACCTTTGCGAAGCTTGTCCGACGGTACGCAGTTCGCGGTTTTTCAAATCTTCCAGACCGTTGAAACAATCAATCACCCTACCTTCGATATCCAGGGCAATCGCATTAATGGTAAAATCACGGCGTGCAAGATCCTCAGCCAAAGTTTCACAATACCAGACGCTTTCAGGCCTATGCGCATCCTCGCCATAACTCTCACTGCGATAGGCAGCAACTTCGACAGAATTATCATCGACCACTACCATCACAACACCGAAATTCTGACCTAATTCTTCGACAACGCCAAAACCTTCATGCTTAGCAACGGCAATAATTTCTTCCGGTTTCGCGTTAGTCACAACATCAAAGTCTTCCGGCTCTTTTTCCAACAGAAGATCTCGTACAGCACCGCCGACAAGATAAGCATCGTAGCCGGCAGCCATTAAGGCCTTCAATATTTTATTGACATATTCAGGAATAATAAAGTCCATAGCTGCCCCCTGTCTTAACTAATAGTAATATTAATGAATATTCGTCAAAGAAAACCTTATTCCTACCCATTTTCATTATTCTTTTTTCCTTAATACTGATTTAGACAAAAAAATGACCGCTGCCAAAGCAGCGGTCTTAAGCTTAACTACTGAATTTCACGAAAGAATTGATCCCTGAACCAGGGCATACCATCGGTTTAACCATATCCTTGGGATTGATAGCAACCTCAATGATGCATGGTTCGTTTTTGTCCAAGGCCTCACTAACAGCCGCAGCAAGTGCTTCCGGGCTCTCTACATGTTTGCCTTTAACGCCAAAAGCCTCGCCATACTTCACGAAATCAACATAGTCCGGCATCTCACAAGACGTAAATCTCTTATCAAAAAATACAGTCTGCAACTGACGAATCATACCCAAGCCACTATTATTAAAGACAATCGAAATTATCGGCAGACAGTTGCTGGCAATAGTAAAAAGTTCAGAACCCGTCATCTTAAAGCCACCATCACCTGAAATACTGATGACGCGACTTGCCGGGCGTGCAAACTGAGCACCCATAGCCGCTGGTAAGCCAAAGCCCATTGTGCCAAGACCACCGGAAGAAATCCACTGTCTCGCATATTGGATTTTCAGGTTTTGCGCAGCCCACATCTGGTGTTGTCCGACATCGGTCGTAATAATAAAATCGCGGTCTTTAAGAACAGGATTAAGAGCTCTGATAAATTTAGGAGCTTCCTCATCGCCGCAATCTTCATCATTCGCGGGCCAGGAAGCAATTTTTTGCCACCATTCGCTGAGACCTTTACGTTCACAAGCTTCCGTAAGTTTATTCAGCGTCATCTTCATGTCGCCGGCAATGCCTATTTCCGAATAAATATTTTTATCAAGCTCCGCAGGATCAATGTCCATATGCACAAAAGTTTTATGCGCTACATAGCTGCCGCGTTCGCCGGTAACCCTGTCATTGAAGCGACTGCCAAAGGCTAGAATGAGATCCGCCTCTTTGACCGCATTATTGGCTTTTTCGTGGCCATGCATTCCAGTCATTCCCAAAAACAAACATCTATAAGCGCTGCAGGCTCCTAAACCCATCAGCGTACTTACGACAGGTATCTGCAGTTTTTCAGCCAATTCCATCGCATCATATTCAGTATTACTGTTAATTACACCGCCACCAATGAGCATCACCGGCCGCTCAGAGGAATTGATGGCTTCAACAGCTTTTTTAATTTTATTGCAATCAGGTTTTTCCGTTTCAATGGCCACAGGCTCTTCCGCAATATAATCCAGCATCGCCGTTTGGATATCACGCGGCACGTCAATAAGAACAGGGCCTGGCCTGCCTGTTTTAGCCAAGGCAAAAGCAAGTCTCATTGCAGTCGCCAATTGACTTGGATGTTTTACCAAAAAGTTGTGTTTTGTTATCGGCATCGTTATACCAGTAATGTCAACTTCCTGAAAGGCATCATGGCCTATCATTTCTGTCGGCACCTGCCCGGTAATAGCAACGACAGGAATAGAATCCAGAAAAGCAGTTGCCAGGCCGGTAACCAAATTAGTTGCACCTGGCCCTGAAGTAGCAATGCAAACACCGACGCGGCCGCTCGCACGTGCGTAGCCATCAGCGGCATGGGCTGCTCCTTGCTCATGGGCAGTCAGGATATGTCTTATTTCTGATTCACGCAACGCGTCGTAGAATGGGAGAATTGCGCCGCCAGGGTAGCCAAAAACTGTATCGACTCCCTGTTCAAGAAGGCACTGCACCATTAATTCCGCACCGGTTATTCGCATATTATTCACTCCATTTCTTTGAAAATCTTCAGGCTAGTTCCTCAGCAACCAGACGGCCCATTTCTGAGGTCGATACTTTTGTCAGTTCCGGACCCGCAAGGTCAGGCGTCCGATAACCTTTAGCCAGCACACGGTCAACAGCATCTTCAATAGCCTGTGCTGCGGCATCAGCATTCAGGGAATATCTGAGCATCATCGCCGCTGACAAAATTGTTCCAAGAGGATTAGCAATACCCATACCGGCAATGTCCGGCGCCGAACCATGAATAGGTTCATACATACCGGTGCCGTCGCCCAAGCTAGCTGAAGGCAGGAGACCGATAGACCCTGCAATAACAGAAGCCTCATCAGAAAGAATATCGCCAAAAATATTATTGGTTAAGATAACATCAAATTGTCCAGGGTTAAGCACCAACTGCATAGCGCAGTTATCCACATAAAGATTGCTTAGCTCTACTTCCGCATAACTCTTATCATGTATCTCAGAAGTAATCTTTCGCCACATTCTGGAGGAGGCCAGAACATTTGCCTTGTCAACGGAAGTTACCTTGCACTTACGTTTTTTTGCAGCTTCAAAAGCAAATTTGGCAATTCTTTCCACTTCCGGTCGGCTGTAAATTTCGATATCGGAAGCAGTTTCCACGCCATTTGCATCAAGCGAGGCCTCATTATGAGTGCCGAAATAAATGCCGCCGGTCAATTCACGGACAATCAGAAGATCCGCATTGGCGACTCTTTCATCCTTCAAAGGAGATAGATGAGAAACAAAACGGGAAACCTTGATTGGCCTAAGGTTGCAATAAAGGCCCAGTGCCTGACGAATACCGAGAAGTGCCTTCTCTGGTCTGAGCGTCGGCTCAACATTGTCCCATTTAGGTCCGCCTACAGCGCCGAGCAATACAGCGTCAGCCGCCTGAGCAGATTTCACAGTAGCTTCAGGAAGCGGATGCCCTGTTGCGTCTATCGCCGCGCCGCCGATTAACTGGCGGTCATACTCGAGCTCCATATTATATTTTTTGGCTGCAGCATCCAATACTTGAACAGCTGCTTCCACAATTTCTACACCAATGCCGTCACCCGGCAAGAGAGTTATACGCATACTTAGTTTTCTCCTTTAACATAATTGATTAAACCACCACAGTCGGCAATCTTCTGCACAAATTCCGGAAGCGGTTTGGTATTGATTACAGTACCCTTGTTCACAATTTTAATTTCACCCTTGGCTAAATTTACTTCCAACTCGTCGCCGGCTTCAATTTTCTCTACTTCTTTGCCAATCTCCAAAACCGGCAGGCCAATGTTAATAGCATTACGATAAAAGATTCGTGCAAAACTATCGGCAATTATACATTGCACTTTTTTAACCTTCAGAACCATAGGTGCATGTTCACGGCTCGAACCGCAGCCGAAGTTCCTGCCAGCCACGATAATATCGCCTTTTTGCACATTGGGGGCAAAATTCAAATCAATGTCTTCCATCGCATGTTCCGCAAGTTCTTCAAAATCAGCAATATTCAAATATCTCGCCGGAATAATAACATCGGTGTCAACATGATCACCATAACGCCATACTTTACTCATTTAATGACCTCCTCAGGGCTGGCAATTCTCCCCATAACGGCGCTCGCCGCAGCTACATAAGGGCTTGCCAGATATACTTCGCTGTCTACATGCCCCATGCGTCCGCGAAAATTACGATTAGTAGTAGATACTGCGCGCTCGCCATGAGCCAGAATACCCATATAACCACCTAGGCATGGCCCGCAGGTCGGCGTGCTGACAGCAACGCCTGCATCTATAAAGGTATCAATATACCCCAATTTCATTGCCTGTTGGTAAATTTCCTGCGTTGCCGGAATAATAATGCAGCGAACATGAGGATGTACCTTCTGGCCTTTTAATACTTCCGCAGCCTGCGCCAGGTCTTCGAGCCTGCCATTGGTGCAAGAGCCAATAACTGCCTGATCTATAACGATACCTGTCGACTCGCTTACAGGATGAACATTTTCCGGCAAATGCGGATAGGCTACAACAGGCACTAATTTATCAAGCTCAATAGATATTTCACGGTCATAGGCAGCATCAGCGTCGGCGATTACCGCTGCGAAGTCACGTGTTACTCTGCCCTTCAGGAAAGCCAACGTTTTTTCGTCAACAGGGAAAATACCATTTTTTGCGCCAGCCTCTATTGCCATATTGCAAATAGTGAAACGGTCTGCCATTTCCAGTTCGCTGATACCTTCACCACAAAACTCCAGTGATTGATAGCGTGCACCATCAACACCGATCATGCCGATCAGGGTCAAAACGATATCCTTGCCTTTGACATACTTTGGCAGCTTCCCTTTAAGCTCTACCTTAATAGCAGCTGGCACTTTAAACCAGGTCGTGCCGCTTGCCATGGCCGCGCCGACATCACTTTGGCCTACACCGGTAGCTAATGCATTAAGAGCACCATAAGTACAAGTATGAGAATCTGCGCCAACGATTACCTCACCAGGAGCAATCAACCCAGCATCCGGTAACAACGCATGCTCAATACCCATGCGGCCAACCTCGAAATAGTTGGTAATCTCATGCTTGCGTGCAAAATCGCGTAAACGTTTGCACATCTCAGCAGATTTAATGTCCTTGCAGGGTGAGAAGTGATCAGGCACCAAAGCAATTTTATCCTTATCAAATACCGGTCTGCCAATTTTTTCAAATTCGTCAATAGCCGGCGGTCCTGTAATGTCATTTGCAAGAATCAAATCCAGCTGTGAAACAAGTAAATCACCGGCAGAAACAATATCCCTTCCAGAATGTTTCGCCAATATTTTTTCGGTCATCGTCATACCCATAACTATAATCCTCCTAAGATTGTACACTCAGGAACGTCCGCGGCAGGGCTTGTACCTGCCGCTCGTTCCATTAAAGTAATTACTATTTTTTGACCCAGGACATCATGCCGCGAAGTTCTGCACCGACTTTTTCAATCGGATGATTAACAGCACGTTTCCGCATAGCATTGAAGGCTGGACGATTTGCCTGATTTTCCAAAAGCCATTTGTTGGCGAAGGTACCATCCTGAATTTCGGTAAGCACTTGGCGCATAGCTTTTTTGGTTTCGTCGGTAATGATGCGTTTACCTGTTACGTAATCGCCATATTCTGCAGTATCGCTGACAGAGTGACGCATTTTGGCCATGCCGCCTTCATACATCAAGTCAACGATCAATTTCATTTCATGCATACATTCAAAGTAAGCGCTTTCCGGCTCATAGCCAGCTTCAACAAGCGTCTCAAAACCAGCGGTGATCAAAGCTGTCACGCCGCCGCAGAGGACTGCTTGTTCGCCGAAAAGATCGGTTTCTGTTTCTTCACGGAAGGTGGTAGCAAGAACGCCCGCACGTGTGCCGCCAATTCCTTTGGCATAGGCAAGACCAAGGTCATAGGCTCTGCCGGTTGCATCCTGATGAACAGCGATTAAGCAAGGTACGCCCTGGCCTTCTGTGAAGACGCGGCGTACAAGATGTCCCGGTCCTTTAGGGGCAACCATGAATACATCCACGTCTGCAGGTGGAATGATTTGGTCAAAGTGGATATTAAAGCCATGTGCGAAGGCAAGAGCCATGCCCGGTCTGAGGTTTGGAGCAATGTCCTTTTTGTAGGTGGCAGCCTGTTTTTCGTCCGGAATCAACATCATAATAATATCAGCTTCTATCGCAGCCTCTGCTGCAGTCATAACCTTCAAGCCAGCAGCTTCAGCCTTAGCCCATGATTTACTTCCGGAGTACAAACCAACAATAACATTGGCACCGCTGTCCTTTAAGTTCAAGGCATGTGCATGACCTTGGCTGCCATAACCAATAATTGCGACAGTTTTGTCTTTCATCATGTCCCAGTTAGCGTCTTTGTCATAGTACATTTTTACCATTTTCATTCTCTCCTTTGATTTTAGAAAATTTATCAAACTTAAAGCCCTTCCAAGCGGTCCTCTTATCAGAACTAAGTTTCTCCTGAATAACCTGCCTTAAATAACTGTGCAATTTTTGCGAACGTTGGCTTCATCAACAACTTTCGGCCAGGTATAACGTGATTTTTCAACTGTCAACGCTTCATCACCACGTTCCAAAGCAATTGCTCCGGTCTGCACCATTTCAATAATACCGTAAGGCCTCATAACATCTACAAAAGCATGCAGTTTGTCATTAACACCGGTAATTAAAAAAGTTAATGAGTCACCTGTTACATCGATGGCATGAGCACGAAACACGTCAGCTAATTTCAGTATTTCCAGCTTTTTGTCACCAGCTTTCACTTTGACTAAAGCCATACTGCGTTTAGTACTGGCATTGGGAGGCAATACTTTTATCGCCTCAACTTCAACTAATTTCGCTAGCTGCTTGCACACCTGATCAACTGTTGAAGCATCTGCTTTCATGGTAACTGTCATCCTGGAAAATTCAGGATTTTGCGTAATACCAACGGCCAGGCTGTCAATATTAAAACCACGACGGGAGAATAAGCCTGCTACACGCATTAAAACACCCGGCTGATTTCTTACTACTATTGAAATGACTTGTTCCATAGCTCTTACCTCCTTTTTTTGTAACAGGGTATAAAAAAGCCCCCATCTGTCTACAGACAGATAGGGGCGATGGCAAACCGCGGTACCACCCTACTTTGACCTCATTGTCCCGGTGCTTTTTCCGGACGCTTTAACGCAGCGATCTGCGTCGGCACCTACTTGATTTCGGAGCCGAAGTTCACGGGTGAGTTTCACTCTAGGGTTTCCCTACGGCTTGCACCAACCGCCGCTTCTCTGTTAGGAAAGTCCCTCAGTTTTATTCCCGGTCATTACTTTTATCATTTTTCCACTGAACATAAATGTATTTCGTGGATGTTATTTTTACATTATGACAGTTTCACGGACCCCTGTCAAGCTTTTTTGTATCTTTTTATATTACTTTATTCCTTTTTATGTCTTTTACAGGTGCAATATTGTTTACATTGAGTTCATAAACAACCTTGACTTTCTTTTTTTAGATACTTTTAGTTATCTTTTTTACAGTTTTTGCGATATTTTTCTAAAAAGCTGGACTAATGCCGTAAAATATTTTATCCTATAAGTTATATAAAAACATATTTATCTGAGGTGCAATGATGCGTTTGTTAAAAGAAAAAATTAAAAACGAAGGAATTGTACTTAACAATTCTATTTTAAAGGTTGACGCCTTCCTTAATCATCAGATCGATCCAGAACTAATGATGGAATTAGGCCGTGAATTCAGCAAAAGATTCGCTGACAAAAAAGTAACAAAAATTTTGACGGTAGAATCTTCCGGCATAGCAGTCGCGCTGACAACTGCTTTATTTTTCCATGTTCCGGTTGTCTTTGCCCGCAAGCAAAAACCTTCTACAATGAATGAGAATTTATATAGTACGAAAGTTTTTTCTTTCACCAAAAATGTAACCAACAATGTGTCCGTCTCCAAAAAATTCTTACCGCCAGGTGAAAACATCCTTATCCTGGACGATTTTTTGGCTAACGGCGAAGCTGCCATGGGCCTCGTCGACCTTGTCCATCAAGCAGGCAGCAACGTTGTCGGCATCGGCATCGTTATTGAAAAATCTTTCCAGCCCGGCCGCCAACGCCTAATTGAGGCTGGCTACCAGGTTGAGTCTTTGGCCCGCATTAAAGCTTTCGAAAAGGGGCAAATTGTTTTTGCCGACGATAATGAGTAATTTTCGCATAAAAATTGCCGGTGGCTTTGACGCCACCGGCTTTTTTCTTTTAAACCATATTTTTATAGTTTTACCAGATTTGCTTGCGTTATACCGTCAATTCCCTGCAGCAGATTCAGAGTTTCTTTTGATACTTCGGAGTCAACGGACATGAACATCATAGCTCGCCCTTCTTTATTATTTCTGCTGACCTGCATGTTCGCTATGTTTACACGACCAGCACCCAGCAGAGTACCAATCTGACCAATCATGCCTGGTTTATCCTGATTACGAGCCACCAACATGTATTTTGCCGGTGATACATCAAATTCATAACCATTAATTTCAACTATACGGATTTCATTTTGCCCTAGTACTGTACCGCTGACTGTGAAAACGCCGTCCTTACCGCTGATTTTCAAGGTAATCATGCTGAATTTCTTCTCATTGGTGGCCATTTTGCTTTCCAGAACATCAACACCACGTCCGGAAGCAGCTAAAGCAGCATTTACATAATTTACGCGTTCTTTCAGAATTGGTTCAAATAAGCCTTTCAGTATGGCACGCGTAATCATCTCGGTTTCCATTTCCGCAACTTCGCCCTGGTAAATAACTTCAACTTTTTCTACTACTGCTTTTTCCATCTGATAATAGAATTTACCCAGATACTCGCCAAGCTGCAGATAACTTTGCATGTCTTCCAAATCCTGTGGACGCAGGGTCGGCAGATTAACTGCGTTCGCTACCATCTCACCCCTCAACGCACTTAATACCTCACTGGCTATAGTCACACCTACATTGTCCTGTGCTTCGTCTGTACCGGCTCCAATATGCGGCGTAACAACACATTGCGGCAATTGAATCAAAGGAGAAACAGCATGCGGCTCGTCCTTTAATACGTCAATACCTGCACTGGCGACTTTTCCTTCTTTGATTGCTTCAAACAAATCTTCCTCATTGATCAAGCCGCCGCGTGCACAATTTATAATTCGCACACCATTTTTGCAAAGAGCAAGTTCTTTCTTCGTAATAATATTGATTGTTTCCTCAGTTTTTGGCGTATGAATGGTAATAATATCTGCTCTCTTCAGCAATTCTTCCAAGGTTTCGCATTTTTCCACACCGAATTTTTTGAATCTGGCATCTGTAATATAAGGGTCGTAAGCTATGACCTTCATGCCAAAAGCTTGCATCCTGGCTGTAACCAGTGCCCCAATACGTCCTAAGCCAATGATACCAAGCGTCTTATGAAGCATTTCTGAACCTCTGAGTCCGGTTCTGCCCCATTCACCAGCCATCAGCAAGTTATGCCCTTTAACCATATTACGTGCCGAAGCCAACATTAGTCCGATCGTTAGCTCACAGGCAGAAACAATGTTTGATTCCGGCGTATTAACAACGATAATACCACGTTTGGTTGCACCTTCCATATCAATGTTGTCGACACCATTACCGGCACGACCTACAACCTTTAGCCTTGTAGCTTTTTTATACAGCTCCTCATCAACTTTTGTCACACTGCGGACAATCATAGCGTCATACTGATCTATGACATCAAGAAGTTCTTCCCGTTTTAACTCTCTGTACACAACAACTTCCACTCCGGGAGCATTTTGCAGCAATTCAATACCCTTATCAGCAATTTTTTCGGTAACGATAATCTTCATTTCAATTCCTCCTAAGTATAAAAAATAAAACTCTCGTGCCTGATCATTACAAAGATCAAGGACGAGAGCTATACTCACGTGGTGCCACCTTTTTTCGCCGCAAGACAAATCCATCTGCAGCCTCATACTCGATATATCGGTCGAACCCGAACAGGTTGCTACCCCTGTCATCTCCGGAGTGGATTCAATCTAATACCAGTCCGGCTCGCACTGAACGCCGGCTCTCTGAACATGGTTTTCGATTTACTTGTCTCTTTCATCAACTGTAAAATATGTAATTCTCAAGCATTAGAGTTATTTTACTTCGCATTCCAAGCCTTGTCAATACAATGCAGCAAAAAAATGTGCGACAAATTTAACACTTTATCACAATTGTTATATTTTTTTTAGCATTTTTGAAAACACGCAAACGAGTTCTTTTTCCCTTCGCGTAAAACCTCCACCGTAAAAACATCCTGAATCTACAAATTTCACTAGTATCCTGATATAGATGTGTTATAATCGAGTAGATGAGCAAAAACCCATCTACTCTGAGCGTTTCAGGGAGGTAAATATTATGACAGTGACATGTGCATCGTCAGCAGATAAGATTATGCAAGCAGCGACAGAACTTTTTGCCAGCAACAATTTTGACGCCACGTCAATTAAGGATATCTCTAAATTATCCGGCGTTAACAGTGCACTTATCTCTTACTATTTTGGCGGCAAGAAAAACCTGTACCAGGAAGTTCTGAATAATCAGTCTGTACTGTTTCTTGATCTTATTGAGCAAGTCAACAAACAAAAACTTTCCGCAATAATGAAATTACACCTTTATACAAAAGAAGTCGCTCTAATACAGATGCAAAGACCTATGCAGGTTCATCTTATCTATCGTGAATTGTTGACCCCTTCCGGTTTCTGCACCAACTTTGTGCAATCACGTCTGTACAAGATTCACCAATTTCTTTTTGACCTTGTTTCCGAAGGAATTGAAGAAGGCTGCATAAAGTCCAGTGTCCAACCTACTTATGTAGCTTTTACCATAGAGAGCATTATCGTATTTTTCTTTTTAACTCAAAACTTTGTCCGTGAATTGGGCTCTTTTTCTAAAGATAATGAGAATGAATATCTGGAAAACGCCCTCAATTCTTATCTGGACTCTATAGCAAAATAATCGAAAAGTGCAAAGGGGCTGTAACGAAATAAGGTAATTCCTTTTAAAAAGTCACAGTTTCCTTCAGGCAAGCCTAAGAAAGGAGCCCGGCAATTGCTCTTAACGAGCATTCGTCGGGCTCCTTTCTATTTTGGGGCGAAT